>Ga0074045_10000218_pt1 | contig 54819 bp, 43 predicted proteins | sample BogForMeECP23OM2_FD_94442 | JGI IMG/M metagenome (GOLD analysis project Ga0074045, IMG submission 94442) | Bog forest soil microbial communities from Calvert Island, British Columbia, Canada - Bog Forest MetaG ECP23OM2 | ecosystem: Environmental > Terrestrial > Soil > Wetlands ... | reverse complement strand
TTGAATTCTTCAAAGATCACGTCGTCCATGCGCGACCCGGTATCGATCAAAGCCGTTGCGATAATGGTTAGCGATCCGCCTTCTTCAATATTTCGCGCCGAGCCAAAGAACCGCTTAGGCCTCTGCAACGCATTCGAGTCCACACCGCCAGACAGCACTTTGCCCGAAGGCGGAACAATCGTGTTATAAGCTCGCGCCAGACGAGTAATGGAATCCAGCAGGATCACCACGTCGCGCTTGTGCTCGACCAGGCGCTTCGCCTTCTCGATCACCATCTCCGCGACCTGTACGTGCCGCGCCGCGGGCTCGTCGAAGGTCGACGAAATTACCTCACCCTTCACCGACCGCTGCATGTCGGTCACTTCCTCCGGGCGCTCGTCGATCAGCAGCACCATCAAAACAACTTCGGGATGGTTCGTCGTAATCGAGTTCGCCACATTTTGCAGCAACATGGTCTTGCCGGCGCGAGGCGGAGAAACAATCAATCCGCGTTGTCCCTTCCCGAGCGGCGTCAGCAAATCCATTACACGCGCGCTGGAATTTTCCCGCGTCGTCTCGAGCTTCAGCCGCTCCTGCGGATACAACGGCGTCAAATTGTCGAACAGAATCTTGTTGCGGGCTTCGTCCGGCGACTCAAAATTCACTGCCTCAATCTTCACCAGGGCGAAATATTTCTCGCCCTCGTGCGGAGGCCGCACTTGTCCGCTGATGGTGTCGCCGGTTTTCAGATCAAATTTGCGGATTTGCGATGGCGAAACATAAATGTCGTCCGGCCCGGGCAAATAGTTGTAGTCCGGCGACCGCAAAAAGCCGTAGCCGTCCGGCAATATTTCCAGCACGCCTTCGGCAAAAATGTGGCCTTCTTTTTCGCTCTGCGCCTGCAGGATTTTAAAGATGAGGTCCTGCTTGCGCAGTCCGCTGGCACCGGGCAGCTCCAGGGTCCTTGCGATCTTGGTCAGCTCGGTGATGTTCTTTTCTTTTAGTTCAGCAATGGTCATGATTCACCTAAACCCGATTCACTCAAACGTGTAAGTTTCAGCGTTGTCGGGAGATTTTCAAAGGAGGGTATTCAGGGAAGACAAAACACCACGAGGCAGGCGGGCAGGGCTGTTTTAGGCAGCCCGCCGTTGTGCCTCGGCAAAATTCTCCGGCTCTGACAGGATATCCTGCCGCTCCGCGCCCGCGATCCGGTCCAATACACCATTCATCGTTTCCTGGATTCTGGTGCTGGGCCGGTGGAACTTCCGCGTGGCCTTGGAGGCGAGCTGGCAAAGCATATAACGATTCCGTAATGTTTGTAAAGCGTCAAACACACGATCGGATCGCATGTGTGTGTTTCCCCTTCCTTATAAGTATGGGCATGCCGCGTCGGCCCTTTGGTCCTCGCAAAATCGGCACAAAATAACACGTAGTTCTAAGTTGCTGATTCTGCTGAGATTGTCTAGGAGTTAGCGCAATTCCTACCCAGAATAGATGCGCGACCGGACCCCAAAGATGCTCACATTTCCTGATTTGGGCTCACAGGTCGAAGGTACACTCTGAAACTGACCTAGAGGCTCCGGTTGTCCGTGGAACAACCCAATCTACCCGGAAAACCTGATCGGGTCAATACTTTTTACGTATCTTTACGGGTTCCCGGGAATAAACATTTCCTGTTTCCGCCCGCCGGGCATGTCCAGTTCTCAGCCGCGCGGCCTCTACCAGTCTCCCCAATGGGCAGCGGTGGCCTGATGGAATTTCAGCTTCCACTGATCGCCCTGCTTCACCCAAACGGAGCTGAAATGCTGATAGCGTGGCGGCGGGCCCTGATCCTCCTCCGGCGCTTCGCGGATGATGGCGTCATAAGTGACGATTGCGGCGTCATCTCCAACTGCCACCACTTTCATGTCGTAGGGAGTCAGTTCCACAATGTCTGAGTCGCCCAGATTGTCGATCGCCTCCTCGCCTTCGAGAAGCTTGCCGTCGACGCCAACCAACGCGAAGTCTTGACTGAGCGTTCGCTTGAGGAACGGGCCATCGTCTTTTTTCTTGGCCTCGATCAGGCTTTTCTCATTGGAGATTGCGGTTTGTTCCAGAGGAGTTTGAGGTTTGGCGAAAGCCGGAGCCTGCGCCACGGACTGAGTAGCGATACAGGAGAATAGCAAAACGCTGAATAGCCAGAAAGACTTCATACAACCCCCTTCGATCGAGTTCTACCCTGAAATTCCAGTGAGCCCATCGATTAATTCCCGGATCTTCCGCGGCAGGTCCGCGCGTGGAACCGAAACTTGTTCGCCGGTTGTCAGATTCTTCAAAGAGAATGCGTCCGCCTTCACTTCATTCTCGCCGACGATCAAAATGTATTTTGCCCTCGCCCTGGTTGCGGTCTCAAAGGATTTCTTGAGGCGGAAAGTTTCGTCTCCCAAATCGAGGACGATATCGTGACGGCGGAGCTCTCGCGCCAGCCGCGCAGCTTCGGCGTTCATGCCCGCGCCGAGCGAAGCGATATACACATCCGGCTTCTTTAAGAAGCTCTCGGTCGGGGCTGACTCCTGCAACGACATGACAAGGCGATCTTCGCCTATAGCGAATCCGATTCCGGGCGCCGCAGGGCCACCGAGCGCCTCAGAAAGCCCGTCATATCGGCCGCCGCCGAGAATCGCGTTCTGCGCCCCCAGCGCACCGTGAGTAAATTCGAATGCGGTGCGTGTGTAGTAATCGAGCCCGCGGACAAGGCGGTCGTTTAATGTAAAGGGAACACCGACCTTGGTCAGGGTTTCCTTCACTGCGTCAAAATGTTTTTGGCATCCCTCATCCAGAAACTGGCTGATGCGAGGCAGCGTTTCGATGATCGGTTGATCCTCCGGAACCTTGCAATCGAAGACGCGCAGGGGATTGGTTACGGCGCGCCTCTGGCAGTCAACGCACATCCTTCCGACGACTGGCTCTAAAGCTTTACGCAGCGCCTCATTGAAAGCGGCGCGATCGTTGGTACAGCCAACGGAATTCAGCTCGAGATTCCAGCCCTTTATTCCCAGTCGGTCAAGCAGCGTGGCCAGCATCTCCAGCACTTCTGCGTCGCGCGCCGGAGATTCGCTGCCTGCCGAAGCGGGCCCGATCACTTCCGCACCAATCTGGTAGAACTGCCGGTAGCGCCCTTTCTGTGGGCGCTCGCGTCGAAACTGCGGGCCGATGTAGTAGAGCTTGTTCAGACCGCGATCCCAGAGCTTGTGTTCAATGTAGGCGCGGACGACGCCGGCAGTGTTTTCAGGCCGGAGGGTGAGCGAGTTTCCCTTGTCGCTTTCGGCCCGTCCTCGATCTTCCCAGGTAAACATTTCCTTGGAGACAATATCGGTTTCCTCACCAACACCGCGGGCGAAGAGTTCCGTGCTCTCGAAAATCGGAGTACGAATTTCCTGGAAGTTGTAGGCGCGAAACACATCCCTCGCCGCCGACTCCACGAAATTCCACAGCGCCGTGTCCGGCGGCAGCAGGTCTCGCGTTCCTCGAACAGCTTTGATCATTTTGTTCTCAGTCTTCAATTGTCATCCTGAGCGAAGACTTATCTTTTCGCCGCGAAAAGATAAGTCGTAGTCGAAGGATCCCTAGTAGCTCAACCTCTCCGCCAGCTTCGCAGGCCCTGATATCTGAACCATCAATGGAGCGCCTTAGCGATTATGCAGCGTCGACGCGATAGGGATCCTTCGACTCCGCAAGGCAGTCCGCTTCGCGGACCGCCTCGTTCCGCTCAGGATGACAGATCGACAGATCGTCACTAACCTTCCCGCAAATACTCCTCCGTATACCCCAAATAATTCTGCGCGTAGCGCATGATCATCTCGTCTTCGCCGCTCTCCAGTTTCCGGCGGAACTTTCCGGGAGAGCCCATCCACAATGATCCCGGCTCGACCACGGTCCCCTCGGGAATCAGCGTGCCCGCGGCAATGATCGATCCCGCGCCAATCTTCGCCCCATTCAAAATGATGGAACCCATCCCGATCAGGCAGCGGTCCTCAACCACGCACCCGTGCAGGGTCACAGAATGGCCGACCGTGACATATTCACCTACGGTCACGCCGTAGAGGTTTTTCATTCCGTGCAGGACGCTGCAATCCTGAATGTTCGAATGCGCCCCGATGCGGATCGCATAAACGTCGCCGCGCAGCACTGCGTTCATCCACACCGATGCATGTTCGCCGAGCACGGCGTCGCCGATGATCTGCGCCGATTCGTCCACATAGCAGCTCGCAGGAATCGTCGGCTTCATGCCTTTAAAAGACCGGATCATTCAATCGCTCTGACAGAGTGTCTGGAATCTCAAGAGACAAGAATAAATACTACCAGCAGAGTTGCTCTATCCTTCGGTGCGGCTGCGTTTTTGCCTTCCGCGGTGCCATCTGCGAAACTTGAGGCGTCTTGCGGGCGTGAGCGAAGCGGGAGCCCGCAGCCGAAATCCCGAGTGAAGCGAGGGATCTCAACTCTATGGGTCGTATTCACGTACTTTCCGAGCGGGTTGCCAACAAGATCGCTGCGGGCGAAGTTGAGGCGTTTTGCGGGCGTGACCCTGAGCGCAGCCGGAGCGGGAGCCCGCAGCCGAAATCCCGAGTGAAGCGAGGGATCTCAGTTCATGGGTAGGATTCACGTATTATCTGAACAAGTTGCCAACAAGATCGCCGCGGGCGAGGTGGTGGAGCGGCCGGCCTCGGTGGTGAAGGAGTTGCTTGAGAACGCGCTGGATGCGGGTGCAACCCGGATCAAAATCAGTGTGGAGGCCGGCGGGAAGAAGCTGATTCAGATCACGGACAACGGGTGCGGCATGGTGCGCGACGATGCCATGCTGGCGTTCGAGCGCCACGCGACTTCAAAGATCAAGGACGCCGAGGATTTGCTGAGCGTGGCCACGCTGGGATTTCGCGGGGAGGCACTGCCTGCGATCGCCTCGGTGTCGCGCCTGCGACTGGAAACGTGCGCGACGGAATCGGAAAGACCGGCGGCGGGAACGATTATCGAAATCAATGGCGGCAAGATGGCGCGGGTCGAGGAGGCAGGGCTGCCGCGGGGAACTTCGATTACCGTACGCGATCTCTTTTTTAATACTCCCGCACGGAAGAAATTCTTAAAGGCAGAATCGACCGAGTTGTCGCACATTGCTTCGCTGGTAACGCATCATGCGTTGGCTCATCCGGAAAAGCATTTTGAATTGCATTCAGCCACCAACGCGATGCTGGTTGCGCCGCCCGTGGCGGGATACAGCGAGCGCGTGTATCAGGTGTTTGGCAAGGAAACGCTGGATCAGTTGATTGCAATTGCGGCGGTTCAACCGCTGCAACATGTGGGATTGCCGCAGCCTCCGCCGTGGCGAAGACAGGAGGAAGAGGATGCCTACGGGGACCGGAGCGCCCACCCCACGCCGGGCGAAATGCGGCTCCACGGATTCGTGTCGAAGCCGGAGATTCAGAAGCTGAATCGGAATTCGATTTATGTGTTCGTGAACGGGCGGCTGATTCGCGATCGCCTGGTGCAGCACGGCCTGACGGAAGCTTATCGAAACATCATTCCACCGACGGTGTATCCGGTGGTGTTGCTCTTTCTGGAATTGCCCGCAGGCGAAGTGGATGTGAATGTTCATCCCTCGAAGACCGAGGTCCGGTTTCGGCAATCGACGCTGTTGCACGATTTTGTGCGGGATACGGTGCGTGCGGCCTTGATGAAGGCTCGTCCGGTGCCGCAGTTCACCACCGAGATTCATGCCCACGCCACGGCGAGTTCCGGTCTCACCCCGGGAGCCCGCGAGTGGGAGCCGCCATCAGACCTGGCCTTGCCGTCGGGCGTTCCAATGCGACCCTCTTATGAGCCCGTCGGAGGCGGATTTGTCCTGCAAGCGCCGCAGCCTCCGCCGGTTTCGGCCCGACTTCAGTTCGAAGGCGGAATTGCCGTCGAGGCGAATGCCGCAATCCCGGTGGCACGCGGACTTGAGAGCAGACACCTCGATCAGGTTCCGGACAACGGTTGTGCTCCGGAGCTGGAGGTGCGGGAAGAAGAGCCGACGCTGGCCGCGCTTTCCACGCTGCGTCCGCTGGGACAGATTCGCAATTCGTTTATCCTCGCCGTGAATGAAGATGGTTTGTGGATTGTCGATCAGCACGTAGCTCACGAGCGAGTTCTGTTTGAACGAGTGCTAAAGCAGCGCGCGGCTCAAAAAGTGGAAAGCCAGCGGCTGCTGATGCCGATTGTTCTGGAACTGTCTCCGGCGCAGCAGGTGGTCTTTGCCGAAATTGCAGATGAGTTGCAGCACAATGGCTTTGAGGCGGAGCCATTTGGAGCGCGCAGCGTTGCGGTGAAAGTCGCTCCGGCCGGAATAGATGCCGCGGCAGTAGAGAAAATGCTGCATGAATTGCTCGATCAGATTTCGCGAGAAGAGCAGTCGCTGAATCTGGAAAAGATTCGCGGGCGCATCGCGGCCTCGATTGCCTGCCACGCCGCGATCAAGGTAAACATGCCGCTGGAGCAAAACAAAATGGAGTGGCTGCTTGCCGAACTGGCGAAGACGGATCATCCCATGTCTTGCCCGCATGGCAGGCCGGTTGTACTGCGGTATTCTGTAAAGGATATTCAGAAGGCGTTCAAGAGGATCTAGCTATCGGCTGTCAGCTTTTCGGCTTTCAGTAAAACCTGAAGTTGCTGAGAGCTGAAGGCTGAAAGCTGACAGCTGTTTTATGACCGAACAGGACCTGCAACAAATGCGGCGCGAGAAGTGGCGGCTGGATGGGAAGGCCATCCGGACCATCGAGCAGGCGCGCGCATTTGTGGAGGGCGTGGGGTTCTGCCTAATGTATCCGGTGCGCCCGGCGATGCCGGTACCTACCTTCATTGGAGCATTTGTGGGCTCGGACAATCGTCTGCCGACCTGGCAGCACGCCTACTCGGATCCGCGTGCCGCGGAGGCCACGGAGCTCATGGTGCGGCTGCTGCGCGAGCGGTCGGCGTATGAAGCGAATCTGTTGGAGGAGAACAACGCGTTTCTGGTGGCGGCTTCGGCGTTTCCGTATTTCTATGCTCTCGTCGGCGAGCGTAATCCCAAGCTGGCGCCGAAGGCGGGTCCACGCTCTGTTTATTCGCAGCTTGCCTCCGACGCTTTCGACTTGATCCGGCGCGATGGTCCCATTTCGAAGCAGAAGCTGCAGGAGGCGCTTGGGGGCAGTGTTTCGCTGGCGGCGCTCGATAAGGCGCTAGGCGAGTTGTTGGCCAAGCTGCGCATCACGCGCGTGGACTACAAGGCGAGCGAAGGCTCGTTCTGGGATGTGCTCTATCGCTGGGCGCCAGACGCGGTGCGCGAGGGTGTCGGACTGTCAGTGCAGCAGGCGCTTTCGGCGCTCCTTTCGAAATATCTCGACTGCGTGGTTGCCGCCGAGCAAACCGAGTTGGAATCCTTCTTCGGAAAATTTGTGGCGCGGTCGCGGGTGAAAGAAGCAGTGAACGCGCTGCTGGCGGCGCGCGAATTAAGCTTCGTGCATGTGAGCGGAAGATCAATGTTGCAGATCACGCCGGAGAAGGAGGCGGCGGTTGCGAATCCGCACCCTGGCGCGAGAGCGAAGGCGAGGACGGGAGATGCGCGTTGATTGTGGGGTGGAGACGGAGCTTGGTGGCGACATGAATCAGCAAAAGCGCGGTATTGGCTACTACTCCTATAGTCAGATTAAGAATACGACAACAGCTGGTCGCCTCGGCGCCATAGTAATCGGCGCTTCATGGGTCTTCGGCGGCCTCTTCGTTATTGCGCGCATGATTAGTGTCAGAAAGGCGGAAGTCCATGTATGGGGATCGCCTGATTCCCACGCCATCGGCTTCGTTCTCGGTATCAGCCTCATCGGCATTGGAGCGTTTGTCGCGCATGTCGGCGTGATCTACTATTCGCGAAAACTATATAACCGGGTCTCAAGGCATAGCCAGTCCAAGAGACACAGGATGTCGCCGGATCCAGCTCCTAAAGGCTGACCTACAATGCAGCGGCGATGGTATGCCTGCAGGCATACCCTGATACGAATCCTTTCTTCCGATTACAGCGAGCTCAGGAATTCCAGCAATTGCCGAAGAAGGCGAAAAACCTGGGAGTTCAGCGTGTACAATCTACTCGCGAAATGACCGATAACAATGACCACAATCACTCTCAACGCAAACTCATCATTGCCATTGACGGGCCGGCTGGCGCCGGCAAAAGTACAATTGCTTCCCGGCTGGCGCGCAAGCTGGGTTATGTGAATTTGGAGAGCGGAGCGATGTACCGGGCGCTAGCCTTGCAGGCTATCGAGAAGGACGCATCGTTCGACGACGAAGCCGCGCTGGTCAAGCTGGCGGAGGAGTCGCGCATTCAACTCGAGCCCACGCGAGACGGAAACCGCACATTGTTGAACGGGCACGACGTCTCTGCGCGCATTCGGGAGCGTGATGTGACTGAGGCGGCGTCGCGCGTGTCGGTGCATCCGGGAGTGCGGGGATGGATGGTGGCGCACCAGCGCGAGATGGGATTGGGCGGTGGCGTGGTGATGGAAGGGCGCGACATTGGAACGAAGGTTTTTCCCGATGCCGATCTGAAAATTTTTCTCGATGCCGATCCTGTTGTTCGCGAGCAGCGGCGCATGGAGCAGCAGAAGATCAAAGGCGAAGTGGCAGCGAACGTGGCTGCGGAGCTGCGTGAGCGGGATCACCGCGACCGCACGCGGGCCGTGTCTCCGCTGATGGCAGCAGAAGATGCGGTGGTGATCGATTCTACGAGATTGAGTGAAGATGAAGTGCTGGCGCAGGTCGAGGAATTGGCCAGGAAGAAATTGGGAGATTGACTAAATCGGGCGTCAACCCGCGCTGCGTGCCGACAGCCGAGACCCTGCCCTGAGCTTCCCTAAAGCCGTGCTTGGCCCCACACAAACAATCTGACTCTCCTCGTTTCAGTTGTCCGTCGGTTCTACCTTCCCTTTAGGTGCGGGCAGTGTTTTTGCAGGCTTCGCCGGGGTTGCCGGAGTGGCGGGCGGTGCCGGCGCAGCCGCAGCTGCCGCCGACACTTTGCGAATCTCAATGCCATCGTGCTCGTTATTGATCACGATGTGAGACATTCCATTTCCCACGCTCCCCGTCGCAGTCGCCTCGTGGTCGCCATTCTCGATCTTCAACTCGGAGAAGTCCGATTGGATTTCGCCATCACGAGTGCGCGCATCCACCCGGAAGCCGGCTTTGTCCGGAACGCTCAACTGCACGTCGCCATTGCGGCTGTCGATCTGCACGTTGCCGAGGGAACGCATGGAGACTTCCACTCCGCCGTTATCGTTCTGCAGCCGCACATCTCCGGAAACATCCTCCAGGCGGATCTGCTTCGAACGCGTAGTCAAGTGGAGCGGGCCGACAATCTTGTCCGCGTGCAAGTCATCGGAATCAAGATCGAGTTCGCCATCGATCCGCGAAAACTCGAGATCGGTGCGGGACGACTTGAAGCTGACGTTCTTAGCGATATGGCCAAGCTTGACGCTCTCCTGAAACTCCCCATCCAGTTGCACCGAGCCCTTCACGTCCATGACCGAGATTTCGTTCAACCGGCCATCGATGTGCACGTCGCCAGTAATCTGCTCAATTTTGGCGGAGCCTTTCTCGACATTCAGTTTTACGCTTCCGTTGATATCTTCCACCGAGACGTCGCCATGCTGGCTAACGATTTCGACGTCTCCGTCGCGGCCGGTGACGGAAACCTCCCCCTTACGGCCAGTGATGTGCACAGCTATTTTGCGCGGGATCGAGATATCCAGTTCACTCTGCACGGGATGATTGCCGGCGCCATGCGTTTTCGCGTCGAGAACCATCACATTGCCGGCGAGCGTGATCGCGGGCCGGGTCTGCTGGTTATATTTATCGGCGTCGGTCTGGTTCTCGGCGCCCACCCGCTTGCGCACGACCACGGTAATCTTATCGTCGTTCGAGGGGCTCACCCGCACCGCGCCTTCATCGTCGCTGACGCGCAGGCTGGTAACGCCCGGGGGGATATCCTGCTCCAGGTGATCGTCGAAGCTGAACTTGTCGCCAAAAATGTCGCTGATATCGTCGTCGTCGATGCCGATATTGTCCCGAAGTTCGTCCCAGTGGACGCGGGAGACATGGGTAGCGATCAGTCCGAAGAAGACGATCACGATCACCAGGAAAACGCCGCCTGCGCCAATACCGCGCGAGGGCAACCCGTCGCGTTGAGCTTGCTGGTGCTCGATCAGCTTGATCACTCCCCAAAGAATCAAAAGCAGCGGCCAGTAATGCGCGAACCATACTCCCAGTCGCTCCCACGACAGCAAGTGCATGTTGCCCAGCAGGAAAACGATTCCCAGCACGATCAACACGAAAGGCCCGGCAAACGAACGGCGGTAGCTTCGTGGCGGAAGCGGCGCTTGGACTGGTGGCTGCACAGGGCTAGACATTGCGCACCTCGCCGGAAGCAGGTGTTGCGGGATCGGGAGGCGGAGGTGGAGACGGCGGCAGCGGGGCCGTCGCCTGTGCCACCCGGTCCAGGTGTCCCGCTGCGGAAGCATTGCTCTGCAGCAACTTCACAAGGCCGACTACCAGCAGGATCGCTGGCCAGGTGCGTTCAAAGCTCGGACCGTGCAGGTTGCCCAACAAGGCCAATATTCCGATCGTAACCAACACGGCCGGACCCATTATTTTCCGCATGCGGCATCGATCGCACTGACAGTTATAACCAACGGCTTTGCGCATACGGCAGCTTGCACAAGTGCAGCCCGCGGGATGAACTCCGATCATTCCCCATTGCCTCGCGAACATCCATCCTCCGAGGAAGATCAGGATCAGCGGCCAGAACCGATCGAGGCCAAACTCGAAGACGTTCATGGTGTGGAGCAGAAAGAGCACGCCCAGTCCAATCAAAATGATCGCAACGGCGGGAATGTTCCTGGATTCTGTTTTGTCTCCCATGCTGAAGGCTTGCGCCAAACCAAAGGGATCCGGTGGAGGATGGCCTTCCTGGAGAGCGCGTGCAGTGCGCACGGCGTCAATAATCTGGTAGACGTAGAAAAACGCGATGCCGATGCCAAAGACAAAATCCAGACTGCCGGCATGATCGGAGCCGAAGACAAGCAATCCAAAAATGAGCAGATGCGCCAGTCCCTTGGCGTATTGCGAACAGTAGACGGCTCCCACTCCGAAGGGAAAAAATCCTGCGAGGATGCCCGCTACTGTGGGATTGGGCCCGCTGCTTGACGAAAGCCTCGGGGCGGGCGTGGGCGCTCCCGCCGGCGGATACACCGCTTGCGGCGGCACGAACCCCGTCGCCGGAGCGGTGCTCTCCAAACGGGCCGCGAGGCAGGGCTCGCAGTAGACGACTCCGCGAACGTCGCGGGTGCAATTGGCGCAGAGCGGCTTGCCGCAAGTGCGGCAAAACGCCACTGCCGCCGTATCGTTGTGCGTGGCGCAGTTCATACGAACCTCCTGTACGTGGTCACCGACACTACAGGCAGATCCGAATTTGACGGATCCGGATTTAACCGGTCAAAGACAGATGGACCCCGTGGAGCGCGAGCCAGAATCAGATGGTTCTCGTTCTGGCTGTAGTCGCGATCCTGCTTCTGTTCGGGCTGTTGCGTTGTGTCGTTCTTGTGATCTTTCTTTTCCGGCGCGGGCTCGGCGGGAGCAACGCTGCGCTTGAATTCGCGCACGCGCGATTCCACCTCATACACGAACCGGATATTTTCGTAATAGCGGACTACGCGGGCTTGCGTATTGTAGTACGTGTGCCGAATAGCGGCGGGACGCAAATTCACCTGGCGTAGGTCGGCGGGTTTGACGCCGAGTACGCTCAATGCTACCGACAGCGCGAAGAATGCCATGCCGAACGACATGGCAAACCGCGGCTGCCGGACCGTTTCCCAACTCTGGGCAAAGACGGGTTGCATCAGCCCCGAGGCCCACGCCTGCGCCTTCTCCACCCAAGTAACGCGTGGTTGTGGCGCAGGAACGTTCACCCGCAGGCGTTGGGTGTCAACGCCCGTTGTGGATGCCAGGATATTCGTGACCAGACTGACTGGAGGCTGCACCTCCGTGAGATCCTTCAGCCAGCTGCGGCCCGCCTCGACTTCGGCGAACAGCGGCCCGCAGGCGGAACAAGTCCGCGCGTGAGCCTGGAAGCGGTCGAGTTGAACTCCCGTCAGGACGCCATCGAGCGCGTCCGTGAGCAGGCCGTCAAACTCGACGCACTGCATTCCGTTACTGGTGTGGTCTGGCATCACATCACCTGCCTATAGGTACGTTGCAGCAGGCGCGCAAGTTCCGCCCGCCCACGATTTATTCGACTTTTCACAGTTCCCTCCGGAACCCTCAAAACGGTAGCGATTTCGCGATAGTCCATATCTTGTAAGTCCCTTAGAATCACAGCTTCACGGAGCTCAGGCGAAAGTTTGCCGAGGGCGGCGTGGACGGTTTCTCCAACCTCGCGGCTGCGGACGTGCTGGTCGGGATGCGCAGATTGGTCCTGAATTTGCTCACTGAGCGGCTGGGCATCTTCGTGCGCCGACGACGTAGCGTCGAGCGAGTCTGTGATGCGGTCCTGCTTGGTTTTGCGGAAGTGATCGACCAGCAGGTTGCGGGTGATGGTCGTTACCCAGGTGACGAACGCACCCTTCGAGCTGTCGTAGCTCGAAAGCGTGCGGTACATCTTGATGAAGACTTCCTGGGCGAGGTCCTCAGCGTCATCGCTTGATCCGGCGAAGCGATAGCAGATGTTATAAATACGCCGGTTGTAGGTCTGAACGATTTCTTCCCAGGCGGCGGCGTCGCCGGCAACACAGCGACGGACCAGCATCGCGACTACCTGGACATCTTCCAAATGGAACTTCCCGAAAAACGGCTGTCGGCTGTTAGCTCCCAGCAAAATCCTTGTCATTCCGAACCGGGCCGCAGGCGCGGTGAGGAACCTGCTGTCCTCGGTTAACGACTAACCCGCACAAGACAGTACGCGGATGTGATGGCGCAAGTTCGCCGGCCCCAACGGAAAAGCCGCAAGTTGTTCGAAACAGGGCATTGTAGCGCAGTGGATTTATTTTTATCTGCAGTTGGCAACCCTGACTCCGGCTTAGACCGCATGCAATTCGCTTCTACCTGCGAAGATCTGTAGGTCGAGCTCGTCAAAAACTGAGCTATAATCTTGCACCGCCTGTTGCGGGCAGTCCATGTATTCTTGCGGCAAATCGAACAGATGTGGGGTTGCTTTCGCGCTTCTATCAGCTTGCCTCGCCTTGCTCCCGACGCCAAACGGTCAAGCGCAGGGAATGAATCTGGCTCCCAACTCCTACATGAACGGGTTCGACCCGACGCGGTTGGACATGGTTTTGGATATTAGCCAGGACCGCTGGGAAAGGAACCTTGCAAGCCTTTCTGCTTCCGTCTCCAAATTGGACCTCAAGGCTCCCGCTGCGGCACACCGCGAGTATGAAAAAGGCACGCGCTTCTTGATACAAAAAAACTTCAGCGGCGCCGTTGCGAGCCTAACCAAGGCGGTTACCATTTATCCGAACTTTGTGTCGGCTCACAATGCGTTGGGCTCGGCGTACCTTAAGCTGGGTCAGAACGAGCAGGCACAAAGCGAGTTCTCGCGCGCGGTTGAGTTGGACAACCACCTGCCGTACTGCTATCTCAACCTGGGATGGTCGCAGCTGGCGCTCAAGAATTTTTCCTCTGCGCAGGAATCCATCCAGAGAGCGTCGGCGCTAGCCCCGCTCGATCTTCATTTGCTGACGGCGCTCACCTATGCGCAATTGTTGAATCACGACTACGCCGCCGTGATCGGAACTGCTCAGCAGGTTCACGGCCGGAAACATGAGGATGCTGCTATCGTGCATTATTTTGCCGCGGCCGCCTGGCAGGGCCAGAACAAGCTCGAGGAGACCAGGAATGAACTGCAGATTTTCCTCGACGAGGCCCCGAGCTCTCCTTCCGCCGCTACCGCCCGGCAGATGATTGACCAGATCATGGATCTGCAGAAACATCCGCCCCCACCCGCTTCGGTAGAGATCGCTTATTCAGCCGCTCCGCTTGGTCCGAATGCGACGTCGGTAGGAATTCCGGCATCCGCTCAAAGGGTCATGGAGCAACTGAATCAGCAGAGGCAACTGGCAGAAGTGGAATCCGACTGTGAAGGCTGCCCGGAGACGAATTCCTCTGGGCCATCGGCTCTGGCCAGCCAACCGCGCGCTCTATCGTCTGGAGCCGGGCATTCCGCCTTGAATATTGCTCCCTACATGTTGCGCAGCACTGTAAATGAGGTTGCGGTATTTTTCGCAGCCACGGATCATGGGAAGTCCGTGACCGATCTCACTCGGCAGGAAGTAGTCATTCAGGATGCGGGTAAACCTCCAGCCGCGTTGCTGGGATTCCGCAATGAATCTGAGTTGCCCCTGCGGCTTGGCCTGGTCATCGATACGAGTAATTCCATTACCCGTCAATTCGCCTTCGAGCAGCAGGCGGCTGCCGCGTTCTTAAGAAAATCCTTGACCGGTAAGCGCGATCTGGCTTTCGTCGTCGGCTTTTCCAACGCTGTGCTGCTGGTTCAGGATTTGACCGGGGACAGCGCGAAAATTGCCCATGGAATTGATCAGCTGGCTCCGGGAGGCGGAACGGCTCTGTGGGATGCGGTCAAATTTGCCTCCGACAAACTAGGTAGCCTCGCCGAAGAGCATCCCGCGGCCAGAATGCTGGTGGTCATTAGTGACGGGGAGGACAATTCCAGTAGTGCGACCCTGAAAGAAGCCATCGAAAGTGCGGAACGGAATGAAGTCATCGTCTACACCGTTAGTACGCGGGAGTTCGCGAGGGCAGACAACGCGAGCGCCATCATCGCAGATGGTGCCATGAGAGCCTTGGCTACGCGCACCGGGGGTGCGGCATTTTTCCCAGATTCGCTGGGAAATCTGGATCATCGACTCTCCGCCCTGCAACAAGTGATCCGAAGCCGGTATTTGGTTTCCTACAAGCCTGCCCAGTTTAAGGCGGACGGTTCCTACCGTACCATCGCAGTGACGGCTCACAAATCGGGCCGCAAACTGCGCGTCTATGCCCGGCAGGGCTACCACGCTCCTACAGCAACGGTTCAATAGTTAGACTTCTCGCTAGTGCCTTCAGGAAAATCGTTGTCATTCCGAACGGCCGCGGTAAGGAACCTGCTGTTCCTTTTTGCTAACCCGCGCAAGACAATACGCGGATGTGATGGTAGAAGCCCGCCAGTCCAACGGCACAAGCCACAAGTTATTTGGAGGGCATTGTAGCGGTGCGAGGAAACCAACACTTTTCCCCGCTAATTCAAGAAATTGGTGCTGTCATCCTGAGCGGAGCTAGGAGATTCGCGAAGCGAATGTCTTAGCGCAGTCGAAGGATCCCTATTCCCTCGTGCGCTGCTATCGGCCCCAAGGAATTTCCGGTCCCGCGGGCTTGGCCCGTGCCAGCGCTGTGATATCTAACCTTGCCATCCACAGCCCCAACCACCGATCATCACAGCGCAGGCCGTGCGGCACCATGATTCATCGCCCGCAGAGCCTCGAGTAAGTTCCTTTGTTTCACGGATTTTGATACCTAAGTCCTTTATCGGATGTATTTTGCGGCGAATTTCTTGCTAACGTGATGATTCAAGAAGACGGGGGGGGGTAGGGTATACCAGTTACCAACAGGGGTATGAAATTACTTGACTCATCCACGTCTTTTTGCTAATATCTTGTTCATGGAGAACAAGATGAAGCCGGAACCAAAGAGCCTTCAAGAGGCCGTTGTTTACTTCTCGGACCCAAACAACTGCGTTGACTACCTTGCCATCCGCCGTTGGCCCGATGGCCGCGTGCTTTGCCCTACCTGTGGCTCCGATAGCGTCAAGTACAACGCGGATCGCCGCTGGTGGCAGTGCGCCAGCCACCACGCCAAGCGCCAGTTCTCCGCTAAGGTCGGAACCATCATGGAGGATTCCGCCATCCCCCTCGACAAATGGCTTATGGCTATGTGGATGGTCAGTAATTGCAAGAACGGAATCAGCAGTTACGAGATTGCCAAGGACGTGAAAGTTACTCAGAAGTCCGCTTGGTTCATGCTCCATCGAATCCGGCTCGCCATGCAGGATGAGACTTTCGGCAGCAAACTCGGAGGACGGAGCGGCGAAGTCGAGGCAGACGAAACCTTCATCGGCGGCAAGGCTCGGAACATGCACCTGAACGTCAAGACTCGCCGCCGTCCGCGTCCCGGTCACAACGTCACTGATAAGACTATCGTCATGGGCATGATGGAGCGCGGCGGACACGTTCGCACTATGGTCATCCCTGATCGGCAGAAAACCACTTTGCAGCCCATCGTGAAAGAACACGTTCACGGTGGCTCTGCGCTGTTCACCGATGAGATGGGCGGATACAAGGGACTCAGCGAAGAGTACAACCACCAGATCATTGACCACGCCGTTAAATACGTAGATGGCCGCGTACACACTAACTGCATGGAGAATTTCTGGTCGCTGCTGAAACGCGGATTGTCTGGCACTTACGTGGCCGTGGAACCGTTTCATCTTTTCCGCTACCTTGACGAGCAAGTGTTCCGCTTCAACAACCGTGGCAACAAAGAGAACAAAATCACCGACGCTGACCGCTTCGACATGATCGTTCGTAAGATCGTTGGCAAGCGCCTCACATTTGCCGCTCTCACTGGCAAGATGGAGCCGGGGACGTGCGGCGCTTAACCGTTATCGCTTGAAACGCGGCCCTCACGCAAAGCCTTGGCTCGCTTGCGCCGCGTTTTATTGCGCTTCCACACTTTCTCGCGGCGCTTCAACTCATCGTGCGAGACTGAGAGCACCTTGCGAACTGTAGCGTCAAATTTCTGAAACTCAGTGTTGTCCGTCATGTCGTGTTCTCGATTTCGGCTTGAAATGCAGACGTTTCAATCTCTGTTTTAGTTGCTCCGGGTGCCGCTCGAAAAAATTCTTCGAGACACCATCTAGGAACTCAAAGGTTCGGGCGTTTGCGATCCAGCAGCTATTTGTATCATGGCCAGATACGACAGCCGCCGTTACGCCATCACGCGAATAGTACCGCTCGAATGTGTTAAGCCGCGTCCTAGCCAAGCCATTATCAAGACTCGGAGCCGTCTTGAATGCTCTCACGACGCAACGTTGCACGATACCAGCGATAAGGTCCGCTGGCTGCAAAAGGACGGTTTGCTTTGGTTGAAAACTGTGGCCGCGAAGCCCGCTCAATACGCTGTTTTTCTTGTCCCAGTCATTGAACACTTTAACGATTTCGTGTTCTCGGTCACCCTTCTCAAAATAATAGAGAATTGGCTGTCGCTGCGTACCCTCATTTATGAATCTGCTTTCCATGAAACCAATCACGGCGTAAGCACATGCAGAATAAGCTGGCCCGACTTCATGCGGAAATTCGAGATCGCCTAACGTCTTGTTAAACTCTTCGACTTCGAGGGAGACGCTGGTAATGATGCAGCCCCGACGATTCACAATAGAAGCCAATCGTTTAAGGAAAGCAACTCGCTCCGCTTGAGTCCATCCTGCCGATCCGAGTTCGCATTGGGGCGTCCCAAAATTCTTTAGATGAAATAGCCGTCCTCCGGTCGCTTCTTCCCAATCTTTCTCTATTTGGAGACAAATGCGTGCTTCTGCATAGAAACCAGCAACAGTCAGAACGGGATGGTCTGCTTCCTTGCCAGCTCCGTCTAGGTAGACTCGCAGAGACACCATTACCCCATTCCCGTTGCGTCCAAACGCAGCACTTGCCAGTTCAGCAACGTCAAAACCCAATTTCACCGGGATTGTCCTTCTTTCCCGGTAAGCAATTGATAGTTAACCTATTGCAGGGTAACGTCCAGACCATCCTAAACTAATGGATGAGTCTAGTCAATTCTTACCCCAACAGGTAACAGGCTCTATTCGCTGGTGAAGTAGTCCACCGTCACCGGATTCTCGAATAGGGAGTAATCGCGGGTGACCACGGTGATGCCGCTATCGGTAACAAAATAGCGCGAGCGGTCGGCTTCAGTGTCATAGCCGATGGTCGTGCCCTCCGGAAGGTGAACATTGCGGTCGATGATGCAGCGGCGAATGCGGCAATGGCGCCCTACAGCAACGTGCGAGAACAAGATGGAGGCGTCGACCTCGGAGTAGGAATTCACACGCACGTCCGGCGAGAGCACTGAGCTCTTGACCATGCCGCCGGAAACGATGCAGCCGTTCGACACGATTGAGTCGAGCGCCGTTCCCATGCGGTCCTTCTCGGCGAAGACAAATTTCGCTGGTGGATATTGGCGCTGGTGGGTGCGAATGGGCCAGTCCTGATCGTACAGATTGAAAATCGGGGAGACCGAAACGATGTCCATGTTGGCTTCGTAGTAGGCCTCGAGTGTGCCCACGTCGCGCCAGTAGAGAGCTTCTTTCTTGTTCTCGTCGATGAAGTCGTAGGCGAAGACGCGATAGTCGTCAACCATCTTGGGAAGAATGTCTTTGCCGAAGTCGTGGCTGGAATTGGGATCCTCGGAATCCTTCAGCAAAACTGGGATGAGGACATCAGCGTTGAAAAGATAAACCCCCATCGAGCCGGCAACCCTCTCGGGATTCAGGTGAGAACGCAGTTCGGTCTTGGCGGGCTTCTCTTCGAAGCCATTGATGCGGCCATCTTTGTCAACGTCGACGACGCCGAAGCGAGAGGTCTCCTCCAGATTAATCTGGATCGTGGCCAGCGTCACATCGGCGGCCGAGTCCTCGTGCTGCGTCATCATCTTGCCGTAATCCATTTTGTAGATGTGATCGCCCGAAAGGATCAGCACGTATTTGGGCTGCTCCGATCCGATGGAGTAAATGTTCTGATAGACCGCGTCCGCGGTGCCCTGATACCACTGATCGCTGACGCGTTTCATCGGCGGCAGCACTTCCACGAACTCTCCTACCTCGCGGCCCAGAATGTTCCAACCCTCGCGGATATGGCGATTCAGCGACAGCGCTTTGTATTGCGTGAGGATGTACACGCGGCGAAGATCGGAGTTGAGGCAGTTGGAAAGAGTGATGTCGATGATGCGATACATCCCGCCGAAAGTGACAGCAGGCTTGGCCCGGTCGCGGGTAAGAGGATAAAGGCGCTCTCCGGCGCCACCTGCGAGAAGGACCCCGAGTGTGTCTTTCATCGGACTGTCTCTGGCTTTCGAAGCGACTGCGTTCGGTTTTCCGCTGCCACAAAAACACTAGATGGTAGCACACGCAAGAAAGTTGCCGGGCAGATTGACGCACACCAGTTAAGCAACGGGCAGGAGGGTTTTCTTGTAGATCGAGGTTACTTTTCTTCCTCGATCTTAATGCGGAGCGATTTGAGGAACTTCAGATCCTGGTCGTTGACTTTGAATTCGGGGTTGGTGGAGAGGGTCGTAACCAGGGAAGTCTTGTCGGACGTTTTCTCTCCCTGCTTGCTTACCCCGATGGTGGCTTCGAGGACCAGGAAGATGTCGTAGCCGCCCTCTTTGATGCGCGAGACGACTTCCGCAATTTGTTCCGAATCAGAGAGGGATTCGTTGATGGCTTCGCCGAGTTCCTTCATCAAGTCTTTGAGTTGCTGGTCCACGTTCCCCCCGATCCCAGTTCGCTGAAAAACTTACAACTAACGTTAGATGCCTGGAGCCGCTGAACGGTTCGATGGCGGCCAAAGGTTTGCGCCATTGTAGCGCTCCCGGCTGTTAAAATCGAGGCCAATGAGCAAGGTTTCTACCGCACGAAAGCTCGGGGTCGTGGCGCGAGTTGCGACTCAGCAGGCAGGTCGCAGCCGGACTCTGCGGGCTGCCAAGGGTGCGATCGCCTCCACCGGGCGGGCCTTCGGACGGGTGCTGCACCAGTTATGGCTCGAGGTTACCGGCGTCGTGTTCCTGCTGATGGCGTTGAGCTTGGGCGCTGGTTCGGTGCGGGAGTACGGGAAATATCATGCGGGACAAGCGGGGCTGGGGCGCATGGCGCTGGCAATTTGTTGCACAGTCGCCTTTACCTGGTTCGGAGTGAGTTCGTTCTGGAGGGTAAAGAAGAAGGGAAAATAATGCGCGCTATGGGGCATTCAAGTGCGCGGGACAATAAGTTCTTTCGCGGCTAAGGCCGGTCCGGGATGGCATTTGATACGGAATGACAAAGATTTTCTGGCGCGACACGTGGGGTTAGAAGGAGTTGTTTCATGGTCGACAGAATTCGAGTCGCCGAGAAGAAGCCTGTGGCAGACATAGAAACGTCCTCGCACATTGTCGTGAACCCGCTATACACGCCGGCGGATCTGAAGGGCTCGGATTACGACAGCGAGATTGGATATCCAGGGGAGTATCCATTCACGCGCGGCGTGCAGGCCACCATGTACCGCGGTCGGTTGTGGACCATGCGGCAGTATGCCGGCATGGGCGACGCGGAGGAGTCGAACAAGCGCTACAAGTATTTGCTGGCAAACGGGACTACAGGTCTGTCCGTGGCGTTTGATTTGCCGACGCAGATTGGCATGGATTCGGATCACCCTCTGGCCGCGGGCGAAGTGGGCAAGGTGGGCGTGGCCATCGACTCGATCGAGGACATGGAACGGCTGTTCGCCGGCATCGAACTGACCAGGATTTCAACATCGATGACCATCAATGCAACGGCGTCGATTCTGCTGGCGTTGTATGTGGCGGTGGCCCGGCGGCAAGGTGCCGACATCCGGAAACTTTCGGGCACCGTGCAAAACGATGTGCTCAAGGAGTACATCGCGCGTGGAACCTATATCTATCCGCCACAGCAAGCGATGCGCGTCATTACCGACATGTTTGCCTGGGCAAACGACAACGTGCCGGAATGGAATACGATTTCGATTTCTGGCTATCACATGCGGGAAGCGGGATCGACCGCAGTCCAGGAAGTGGCTTTCACCCTGGCCAACGGGATGACGTACGTGGAGGCGGCAATCAAGGCCGGGCTGGATGTGGACAAGTTCGCGCCCCGTCTTTCCTTCTTCTTTAACGCACACAGCAATTTCCTGGAAGAAGTGGCGAAGTTTCGTGCCGCGCGGAGGATGTGGGCTCGCATTATGCGGGAACATTTCAAGGCGAAGAGTCCGAAGTCGTGGATGCTGCGTTTCCACTCGCAAACTGCGGGATCCACGCTGACAGCGCAACAACCGGAAAATAATATTGTGCGCACGGCAATCCAGGGTTTGGCGGCGGTGATGGGCGGCACGCAGTCCCTGCACACAAATTCCTACGACGAGGCGCTGGCACTGCCCACCGAGCAGGCAGCGAGAATCGCGCTGCGGACGCAGCAGGTGATTGCTTATGAATCCGGAGTGGCGCAGACCATCGATCCGCTGGCAGGCTCGTACTATATCGAGGCGCTGACCAATGAAATCGAAAAGCGAGCGGCGGAATATCTGGGAAAAATTGAAGTGATGGGTGGCATGTTGAAAGCGATTGAGCGTGGATTTGTGCAGCAGGAGATCCAGAACGCGGCCTATGAATTTCAGCAAGCTGTGGATAGCGAGGGCGCGATTGTTGTCGGAGTAAACCGCTTCGAAGTGGAAGAAGAGAAGCCGATTCCGATTCAGCGGATTGATCCTGCGCTCGAGCCGAAACAGGTGGAACGAGTCCGGGCGTTGCGCTCACGGCGGGATTCCGGTCCGTGGAAGGCTGCGCTGCAAGGCGTCGAAGATGCGGCTCGCGCCAGGGAAAATGTTATGCCAAAGATTTTGACCGCGGTTGAAGCTTATGCAACCGTGGGCGAGATTTCCGACGCGATGCGCCGGGTGTTTGGAGAGTACAGAGAAACTGTCGTGATCTGAATTTGTCTGAACCTGGACACGACCTGGCGTTATAGTGCCGTTGCCTGGTCGGAGGTTTTGTAATCGCAAGCGCTGCGGCAGGGCTCGCAATACATGAGGCCGTCCGCGCAGATGCGGACGTCAAGTTGCGACTGGCACAGGCAGCAGAACTTATCGCACTCGCACTGATCTTCCGGCATCTCACACTGGCCGCAACGATATTTGCCGTGGCTAGCTCCGGCGCTCATATCCGTAATGTAACGCCGTTGCCAAGCGGTGCAAACGTTCCCTTAGTAACCCGCCAGACTCATGGATGTACTGCGGCTGGCTCGCATCTATTTTCCCGTGCCCTATAATTCTGAGCAATGACCTTCCAACAGCTGCTGGATGGAGCGGAAGTCCTCGCGCAAAACGGGGATCCGGGCGTGAGCGGTGTGGAATACGACTCGCGGCGGGTGAAGCCCGGGTCCGTGTTCGCGGCCATGCGCGGCGAGTCCAGCGACGGTAACCGCTTTATCGATCAGGCAATCAAGGCAGGGGCAATTGCCGTGGTGACCGACTCGCCAACGGAAAAGCCTCGCGCAGGAGTGGCATGGGCGCTGGTTCCGCACGGGCGCCGGGCGCTGGCGCGGATTAGCGCAAACTTTTACAAGAAGCCGGCGGAGAGGATTGCAGTCATCGGAATCACTGGGACGAACGGGAAGAGCACCACGGCATTTCTGGCGGAATCAATTCTGACCGCGGCAGGCCGGAAGAGCGCGCTGATCGGCACGATTGAATATCATGTCGCTGGGAAAGTGTTGCCCGCACCCCATACGACGCCTGAGGCGCTGGAACTGAATCGCCTTTTCAGTGAAGCGTTGGGGAACGGCGCCACCGAAGCGGTGATGGAGGTTTCCTCGCATGCGCTGGCGCAGGAACGGGTATTTGGCGTGCCATTTGATGTAGCCGTCTTTACGAATCTGACGCGCGATCATCTTGATTATCACAAGACGATGGAAGAGTACTTCGTGGCCAAGCGCGTCTTGTTCGAGGGCTGCGGCACGGACGCGCCACGAGTGGCCGTAACAAATGTGGACGACGAGTACGGCGCGAAGCTCGCCGAATTCAGCCGAAAACGTAGTTCCGTGGTGCTGAAGTATGGATGGGAGCGCGGCGACCTTCACGCCGAGAACGTTGATATCACCACCCGCGGGACCCGATTCGAACTAGTGACACCCGACACGAAGATTCCGGTGTTCTCCGCCCTGATCGGGCGCGTCAACGTGTACAACATCCTGGCCGCGGCGGGAGCCTGTTACGCCCGCGGGTGCAAGGAGGACGCGATCGCCGCCGGCATCGACAGGCTGGCATGCGTCCCCGGGAGATTTGAGCGAGTCGATTGTGGCCAGCCTTTCGCGGTGGTCGTGGACTACGCGCACACGGACGACGCTTTGCGAAATCTGACGGCGTTGGGGCGGGAGTTGGTTTCCGTCGCGAAAGGCCGAGTATTGACGGTCTTTGGATGTGGAGGAGATCGCGATCGAAAAAAGCGTCCGTTGATGGGCGAAGTGGCGGGGCGGGGAAGCGATTTCGTGGTGCTCACCTCGGACAATCCTCGCAGTGAGGATCCGCTGGCCATCATGAATGATGCAGTAGTGGGATTGCAGAAAACTGGCGTGAAGTACAACGTCGAGGCGGACCGGCGTAAGGCCATCGCGCTGGCGATTCGTGAGGCCCACCCAGGGGACATCGTGTTGCTGGCGGGGAAGGGGCACGAAAAGTTACAGGTCACGGGGGAGGGTGCCGCTCCATTTGATGATCTGGAAGTGGCGCGGGAAGCGCTGCGAGCGGTAGGGTTTGAGTGCAAGTCAGCTCAGGCGGGGGCGCGAGGATGAAGCTGACGTTGGCTAAAATCGCGGAGTTTATTTCCGCGGAGGGAGAGTTCGCGCCGGAAGAAGTAGCGCACGGCTACTCGATCGATTCCCGGACCGTAGGACCGGGCCAGCTTTTCTTCGCGGTGAAGGGGGAGCGGCTTGACGGACACGACTTCGTGCGGCAGGCGCTGGAAAAAGGCGCCGCCGCCGCGGTCGTGCGCAAAGATCAGTTGGGCCGCTTTGCGAGCAAGTCCGGCTTACTGGTGGTGGAAGATACGCTGGCTGCATTGCAGACTTTGGCCACGGCGGTGCGGAAGTTGTGGGGCAAGCCATTGATTGCGGTGACCGGATCGGCGGGGAAGACGACCACCAAAGAAGCAATCGCGCATGTGCTGAGCCAGCGCTTCCGCGTCCTGAAGTCCGAAGGCAATTTCAACAATCATTTTGGCTTGCCGCTGATGCTGCTGAAACTGGAACCGGAGTATCACGTCGCGGTGATCGAGATGGGCATGTCGCACACCGGTGAGATCCGGGCGCTGGCGAAGATCGCGCAGCCGGAAATTGGTGTGGTCACGAACGTGGCAGCGGTGCACCTGGAGTTTTTCGATTCGTTGGCCGGAATTGCCCGGGCAAAATATGAGTTGGTTGAATCGCTGCCGGCGAACGGCACTGCAGTGTTGAACGCCGACGATGAGTATGTATCGCAGTTTGGTCGTGGCTTCAAGGGCAAGGTGGTGATGTTTGGCACACGGGCCACTGCCGACGTTCGCGGCGAGAATATCCAAGCGAAGGGCGTGCAGGGGATGGAGTTCGATGTGGTTGTGGGCGACGTCCGCGAACACGCGACACTGCCACTGGTGGGAGAGCACAATGTGCTGAATGCGCTGGCCGCAACAGCCGCGGGCTTGGAACGTGGCTTGAAGCTTTCAGAGGTGATCGCCGCGCTCTCGACGCTGGAGGCGGCAGACAAACGTGGGCAGGTTCTTCAAGTGGGTAACATCACGGTGATCAACGATTGTTACAATTCGAATCCAAAGGCATTGGAAGCGATGGTCGATGCCTTGGCGGCGATGACCGCCGGGCGGCGCATCGTGGTTGCGGGCGAGATGCTGGAGTTGGGTCCGGCGGGCGAGGAAATGCATAGGCTTGCGGGGCAGCATGCCGCCGACAAGGGAATTGACGTACTTCTCGGAGTGCGAGGACTAGCGCAAGCCGCGGTTGATGCGGCGAAGCGGGCGGGAATTGGCGCCGAGTTTCTGGAGTTGCCCGAGCAAGCAGGGGAATGGCTGGCGCGCGAGGCGCGCGATGGAGACGTAGTTTTGCTGAAGGCTTCGCGAGGCGTCAAGCTGGAGAAAGCGCTGGAGACCTGGAAAGCACGGCGCGACGGCAAGAATTGAGATTATCGCGGGACGGAGGCTGATTGTTCTACTGGCTGTTGTTCGTCAAGCTGCAACATTATTTCCCGCCGTTTCGAATTTTTCGCTATCTCACGTTCCGTACCGCTTTCGCCAGTCTTACCGCACTGTTTACCGCCCTCATCGTGGGTCCGCTGGTCATCAATCGGCTGCGAGAGTTTCAGATTGGACAATACATCCGGGAAGAAGGTCCCAAGGCGCACCAGAAAAAAGCGGGCACGCCGACCATGGGCGGGCTGCTCATTGCGATTGCCATCGTGGTGCCTACCCTGCTGTGGGCGGACTTGAGCAACCGCTTCGTATGGATTGCCGTGTTTGCCACGTGTGCGTTTGCCGCGATTGGATTTACTGACGATTACACAAAAGTTGCGCATCGCCGCAATTTAGGTTTGACCGGGCGTGCGAAGCTAGGGCTGCAGATTGCCACCAGCGTTGTGATCGCAGTGATGCTGATTGCGATGCAGACCTATGGAATGTATTCGACCAAGATGATCGTCCCGTTCCTCAAGCAGTTTCATCCCGACCTTGTCGTCGAGAATCTGGAACGGTTTCCGCACCTTTGGCCGCTCGCATTTTTGCCGTTCATCGCTTTCGTTGCGCTGGTGATCGTAGGCTCGAGCAATGCCGTGAATCTTACCGACGGCCTGGACGGCCTGGCCATTGGCTGCACCGTGATTGCTGCGGGCGCACTGACCGTACTCACCTACGTGAGCGGGCACGCAACCTTTGCGACCTATCTGGAGATTCCGAAGATGCCGCAGGTGGGCGAGTTGACGATTTTCTGCGGCGCGATGGTGGGATCGTCGATCGGATTTCTATGGTACAACGCGCATCCGGCGGAAGTGTTCATGGGCGATGTGGGGTCGCTGTCGCTCGGCGGCGCGATTGGCACAGTCGCGGTCATCATCAAGCAGGAACTGTTACTTCCATTTATCGGCGGCGTGTTTGTAATCGAAGCGTTGTCGGTGATCCTGCAGGTAGGATCGTATAAGCTGCGCAAGAAGCGGATATTCAAAATGGCTCCGATCCATCATCACTTTGAGCTGATGGGATGGTCGGAGTCGAAAATCATCGTGCGCTTCTGGATTGCGTCGCTGGTGTTTGCACTGTTTGCGCTGACGACGCTGAAATTGCGGTAAAAAAGTAGTGGTCAGTGGTCAGTGATCAGTGTCCAGCACAAACCTCTAGGGCCGCTATTTGTTTTTACTGGTCACTAGCCACTGGCCACTGGTCACTTTTTGAAGATGGAACTCAAAGACAAACGCGTGCTCGTGGTTGGTCTCGGCAAGTCGGGGGTCGCGTCGGCCCTGTTTTTGAAGGCGAACGGCGCGCGAGTTAGCGTCTCCGATACCAAGAGCGGTGACGAACTGCGCAACGAGATTCCGGTGCTGCTCGATCATGGCATCACCGTCGAGACCGGCGGCCACGGGGAACGCACTTTTCGCGGGCAGGATCTGATTGTGGTGAGTCCAGGGGTTCCGGTGGATGCGCCATTGCTGGTGCAGGCGCGGTCGCTGGGCGAGGCGGTGATCGGCGAGATTGAACTGGCGGCGCAGTTCTTGCCGGGTCCGATCGTGGCGATTACTGGGTCCAATGGGAAGACGACGACGACTACTTTGACGGGCGAGATTCTGGTGGCGGGGGGACTTCCTACGCTGGTCGGCGGCAACATTGGTACTCCGGCGATTTCGCTGGTGGAACGTGCGAAGCCGGAGAGCGTGATTGTTCTCGAGGTCTCGAGCTTTCAACTGGAAACGATTCAGACTTTCCGCCCGAAGGTCGCCGTCGTCTTGAATGTGACGCCCGATCACCTGGACCGGCACAAAACGCTGGAAGTTTACGTGGATGCGAAGGCGCGCATCTTTGAAAATCAGCAGGGAGAAGATTTCGCCGTGCTGAACGCCAATGATCCAATTTGCGTCACCATGGCGGCTCGGACTCAGGCGCAGGTATTCTGGTTCAGCCGGCAAAAGGAAGTGAAGCAGGGAGCGTGGGTTCGCGAGGGGAACATTTTGTTTCGCAATGGCTCGCGGCAGCGCGAGATCATGCTGGTTTCCGAGATTCCGTTGAAAGGCGCGCATAATCTGGAGAACGTGCTGGCGGCGGCCTGCGCGGGGGCGTTGATGGGATGTTCGCCAGAGGTCATCCGCCAGGCGGTGATGGCCTTCAAGGCAGTGGAGCATCGGCTGGAGTTTGTTGCGACGATCCGCGGCGTGGATTATTACAACGATTCGAAGGCCACCAACGTGGATGCGACCATCAAGGCCCTGGAGTCATTTCCCGCGAACATACACCTCATTCTTGGCGGCAAGGACAAAGGCAGCGACTACACCGTGCTTAACGATTTGCTTCGGCAGCGGGTAAAGCGCGTGTATACCATTGGCGCGGCGGCGGGAAAGATCGAGTCGCAGATTAAAGGCACCGAAGTTGTCCACGCCGAGACTCTAGAGAATGCGCTGCGCAAGGCGAATGCTGCGGCGCAGCCGGGGGATGTGGTTTTATTGGCCCCGGCGTGTGCGAGCTTTGATCAGTTCAAGAGCTATGAGCATCGCGGGCGCTGGTTCAAGGAGATCGTGCAGGGGCTGAGTTGAAAGGCCTGCCCAGCCACACAGTCTTTGCCTGATCCGCCCCGAACCAAAATCAGCAACAGTCAAAATTCTGCAATCGATAATTCCTTCTCCGTGTCTCCGTGCCTCCGTGGTGAAATGAACTTCCCATGGCAAAGCGGGTAAGTGTCGATCGCTGGCTGTTCACCGTCACCATGCTGCTGGTATTTGTAGGGCTGGTGATGGTGTTTTCGGCGTCGGCGGTGATGGCTCGGGAGCGTTTTGGGTCTCCCTATGCGTTCCTGCTGAAGCAGTTGATCTGGGCGGCAGCGGGCCTGTTGGCGATGGTGATCGCGATGCGAGTGGATTACCGGCGCTACAAGCATCCGGCGCTGGTTTTTTCGCTGATGGGGCTGACCACCCTGCTGCTAATCTCCGTGTTTTTTCTGGACCGCTCGCACAATACCCATCGCTGGATTCACGCCGGCGGTTTTTCATTCCAACCTTCGGAACTGGCCAAGCCGGTTTTGATTCTTTTTCTCGCCTATTTTCTGGAAGGCCGGACGAAAACCATGGATGATTGGCGCAACACGCTTGCGCCCGCGGCCGCGCCCGTATTGGTGCTCCTCGGGCTGATCGTACTCCAACCCGACCTGGGAACCGGTATCGCGTGCGCCGGGATCGCAGCTTGCATTCTCTACGTGGCAGGTATGCGCATGCGATATTTTGCCTACGCTTTCGGAGCATCGCTCGTGCCGCTTTATTTTCTGATCTTTCATGTGAGCTTTCGACGCGACCGCATCCTGGCGTTTATGAATCCGTATGCTGAACGGCAGAAGGCCGGGTTCCACCTGATTCAATCGCTGATCGCGGTCGGTACAGGCGGCGTGACTGGTACAGGGCTGATGGAAGGAAAACAGAAATTGTTTTACCTGCCCGAGCCGCACACGGATTTCATTTTCGCCGTCACCGCCGAAGAGCTGGGACTGGTGGGAGCGCTATTTGTGGTGACACTGTTTGCCATCTTCTTGTGGCGCGGCATGCGGACGTCCTGGCGCACCGAAGATGTCTTCGGGCGCTACCTGGCCGTGGGAATTACCAGCATGGTAGTGCTGCAGGCGTTCATCAACATCAGCGTCGTGCTGGGCATGATGCCGACCAAGGGGATTCCGCTACCGCTGGTGTCTTATGGCGGGTCGTCCTTATTTGTGACGCTCGCCTGTGTGGGCGTACTGCTGAACATTACGAAACAGGCCGAATGAGAGTCGGCCACGGATTTTCACAGATCTGCGCGAACTAAGACTAGACAGGAGGGCTTGTGAGACGTGGTTTTTCATTGCTGTTGCTTTGTATTGCTCTTGACTTGACGACGACGGCAGCCGCGCAAATAGCAGAGCAACCACAAGCCGTTGAGCTGCCGCCGCAGGTGCCGATGTTCACCCCAGCAGACCTCGCGGCGAAGGTTCCGGCTGCAAAACCGGAAGACGTGCAGTCGATGGATGCAATTCTGTCAGCAATCTATGACGTCATTTCCGGGCCCGCGGGTGGGCGCGACTGGAATCGCTTCCGTTCCTTGTTTCTGCCGCAGGCGCGTTTTACGGAAGTCAGCACTGGGCCAAACGGCTCGAAGGCCGTTCTGACATGGAGCGTCGACGAGTTCGTTCGTGATGCCGGTGTGGTCTTTTCCAAGGAACCGTTTTACGAAAAAGCCATCGTGAACCGGCCCGAGAGCTTTGGAAGCATCACGCAAGTTTTCAGCAGCTACGCTTCGCGTCGCAGTGTAACGGACACGCCCTTCGAGCGCGGCATCAACAGCATTCAGTTGCTGAATGATGGCAAGCGGTGGTGGGTGCAGTCGATCCTGTGGGACTCGGAGCGACCGGGAAATCCCCTGCCGGCGAAATTCCGGAAATAAAAATGGCCACGGATTTGCACGGATCTTCATGGGTTTTTCATTTCGCTTCGCTTTACCTGCGCGAATCCGTGCGGATCGGTGGCACTGGTTTATAGTCACCTCATGCGGGCCATTCTGGCGGGCGGTGGGACGGGCGGGCACGTAATTCCGGCGCTGGCCATCGCCAACGAACTCAAGAAAAGGTATGGGGCTGAGGTGCTGTTCATCGGAACGGCGCGCGGGATCGAGAACCGCCTGGTGCCCGCGGCGGGGTACGCGCTCCAACTGGTCCGGGTAGGAGCGCTGAAGAATGTAAGCCTCATGACGCGGGCGAAGACGGCGTTCGATTTGCCGCGCGCGGTCTGGAGCGCAGGGCGCATGCTGAACGAGTTTGCCCCGGATGTGGTGATTGGCGTCGGCGGATACGCGTCGGGTCCGGCGATGCTGGCGGCCGTAGTGAAACATATTCCGACGCTGGCATTCGAGCCGAACGTCGTGCCCGGATTCGCGAATCGAGTGGTGGCGAGGTTTGTATCTGGTGCGGCAGTACACTTCGAGGAGACGGCGAAATATTTTCGGCATGCAGAAGTGACGGGAGTGCCGGTGCGGCAGGCGTTTTTCGACATTCCGCCCAAGCGCGGCGGGACGCCGACTTTGCTCGTGTTTGGTGGCAGCCAGGGAGCGCACGCCATCAATGAGGCAATGGTGCGATGCTTGCCGGAGTTGCAACGGCAGGCGCCCGGTATCCACATCATTCACCAGACGGGCGAGCGTGACTATAATGACGCGCTGGCGGCGTATAGATCTCTTGGCGAGTCGGCGATGGTCTTCAAGTTCATCGAAGATATGCCGGCAGCGTTTGCCCGCGCGAATCTGCTTGTGTGCCGCTCGGGCGCGAGTACCGTAGCAGAAATCACGTCCGCCGGGAAGCCTGCGATCTTCGTGCCATTTCCCCGAGCCGCCGATGATCATCAGCGGGTGAATGCGGAGGCGCTGGCAAAGTCGGGGGCCGCGGTCGTGGTGGAAGAATCAAAGCTCGAGGGAGTCTGGCTGGCGGAAACGATTGCGGCGCTGCTGGGTGATTCGCGGCGCTTGGAGCAGATGAGTGAAGCGGCGCGGAGTCTGGCGCATCCGAATGCGGCGCGGGATATTGCGGAAATGGCGGCGCGAGTGGCCGGAATTGAAACCTAGGACGGGGTTCGCCGTGCATGAGGAATTCCAGTGAAAGCTGACTGGGGACGACGATTGAGGAACGTAGCGATCGTTGCGCTCGTTCTGTTCGTCATTCTTTACGTCGGCGACTGGCTGGTTCTGCGATCGCGCGTGGCGCGAGGCACGGCGTTCGGCTCGGTGGAAGTCCACCAGTTTCTGGCCACATCGCTGAAGGGCAGCAAAACTGAATATGATCTGGTGGGAACTTTTCCGCAAGCGTGCAGCCGGTCGATTTTTCCACAGCAAGGAAAACCAGCTTGCTGGTGGCTGGAGCGCCACAACTCACAATGGGAATGAAAATAAATTAGCACGGATTCGCACGGATTTTCACAGATACTTCTCTGTACTAGTTCTTGTTTTTACTCGCGGTTGAGTTTCGATTCGCGGGTATCCGTGTAGATCCGTGGCCAGGAACTTGATTTTATGTTCGCCAAAATTCAGCAGATTCATTTCGTGGGCATCGGTGGGATCGGCATGAGCGGGATTGCCGAGGTGTTGCTGAATCTCGGCTACAAGGTTACGGGTTCGGATCTGAGGCATTCGGCGGTGACGCAGCGGCTGTCCGGATTGGGGGCAATCGTTTTTGAAGGCCATCGCGCGGAGAACATCGCCGGAGCGGAAGTGGTGGTGACGAGTTCAGCGATTGCGGCGGAGAACTCTGAAGTCGTGGAAGCGCACAAATTGCATCTGCCAGTCATCCAGCGCGCGGAGATGCTGGCGGAGTTGATGCGCTTAAAGTACGGAATCGCCATCGCCGGCATGCACGGCAAAACGACTACAACTTCGATGGTGGCCGCGGTTCTGGCCGGGGGCGGCCTTGATCCCACGGTGGTTGTGGGGGGGCGCGTGGACGCCATGGGATCGAATGCGCGCCTCGGAAAGTCGCACTATCTGGTGGCCGAGGCGGATGAGAGCGACCGGTCTTTCCTGAAGCTCTCCCCGATTCTATCGGTCGTGACCAACATTGACCGCGAGCACATGGATTGCTACCGCAACATGCGGGACGTGAAAAAAACGTTCCTGGAATTCATGGACCGGGTTCCGTTTTATGGAATGGTCGTGGCTTGCAATGACGATCCTTTGTTGCGGCGGTTGCTGCCGGAGGTGCAGCGGCGCACGGTGACCTATGGCACGAAGCGTGGATCGGATTTCTGGATCAAGTTGGGCGAGACCGCGGCAAACGCGGATGCCGGAACAGGCGACCCTCGTCCTCTGAATCGCTTCCGCGTGCATTATTGCAAGAAAGATCTGGGCGAGTTCACGCTGCATGTGCCCGGAGTACACAACGTTCTGAATGCGACTGCAGCGATTGCGGTAGGGATTGGTCTGGATGTGGGAGTGGAAGCAATTCGCGCCGCACTCGACCAGTTCCGCGGCGTTGACCGCCGCTTCCAGTTGCGCGGGCGCGTGGCGGGCGTGAGCGTGATTGACGATTACGGGCATCACCCTACCGAAATCAAGGCAACTCTCGCCGCAGCACGGCAGTGTGGGTTCCGCAAGATTCATGTCGTGTTCCAGCCGCACCGTTACACGCGCACCCGCGATCTGATCGAGGAGTTCACCACGACGTTTGGCGATGCCGACTCGCTGTTTGTGCTGGATATTTATGCGGCGAGCGAGAAGCCGATCGAGGGCATCAGCGGGGAAGGGCTAGCCCGGACAATTCGCGAGAAGGGCGGACCGGAGGCGCGGTACGTGAGTTCATTCGCGGATGCGGTGAGTTCTGTCGCGGCCATGGCGGAAGACGGAGACATGATCCTCACGCTCGGGGCCGGCAGCGTCTCGCAGTTGGGGCCGATGATTCTAGAGCGCTTGAAGGAGGTTCAATCCGTTGGGAACTAATTCCCGTCACACTGCGTACACTCCATTGCTAACCGATTGTCGCGCGGTCCGTCCAATCTGCCATAAGGGGCTTAGAAGCATGAAAAATACACAAGCGTGGGGCTGGCTGATGGCTGGGGTACTGGCTCTAGGATTGAATGGCATTTACCAGGACGGTGGGGCGGCTTGGGCGCACCGAGCTGTGAGTCAGGTGATAGCGAAGATCAGCGAGCCCACAGAAGGGGCGCTCGCACTGGCTTCAGGCCACGCTGACTGGTTCATGGCGAAAAGCAGGGTGGTGACCGCGCGAGACAATACTTCTTTCTGCCGATTGGCTGCGGCGATGGCACGAATCCAGGCAAAGGTGGCGCGCACGCAGACAGGATTCGCGGGTTTACAAGCGATGTCAGCCCGGGAAGAGGCGCAGATGGCGAGGTTCGAAGGCAATCGGGCGCGGATCGAAGCTGAAGTTGCCCGCAAATCCTTTGCGCGGGCCGATTTCGATCCGGTTTGTCCGCGGGTGAGAGTGAACATCCCGCGAGTGCGGATTTCAGTACCTGGCATGCACATCGAGACGGTGAGTCTGCTGAACGAATAGGTTTGTTCCTCCTGAGACGGGCGGACGCGGCTCGCAAGCGCGTCCGCTTTCGTTTTGTAAGGGGCTCAGGAGAACCCCTTCGAAGAGAAGTTCCCGGTGATGCCCAATCCGATTCCTGCCTGTGCAAAACCGCAACATTTTGTCTGTCTCAATTCGCGAAATAAAGTTATAGTTTGAAGGCTCAGCGATTCCACAGCGACAACTGACCTGAACTGATGGCGCGGAAATCGGGACCGACCATCTTGCAGGAGGAGTTGTACCCGCCCAGCGCTGACAGCCCGCGCCAGGAGATGGATGACGCGCGTCTGCTTGATCTGGATGTGGATGAGGAATCGCCGTTTCTGCGCGCGCAAAAGCGCGTCTCCGCCCGCCGAAGTTCTCTTCCCCAAAAAACCGCGAACCGTCTGTTGTGGGCTGTTGTCGCTGCTGCTGTGCTATGCCTGGCGGGGCTGGCCGCGGCTTCGCTATACCACTACGGCGAAAAGTCGTGGCGCTTCCGCGTGGAGTCTAGCGACGATATCGAAGTCACAGGCATGGAGAACGTGACCAAGGCGCAGATCATGGAAGTATTGGGCGCCGACATCGGACGCAACATCTTTTTCATTCCGCTGGCCCAGCAAAAGGCGCAACTGGAACAGATTCCGTGGGTGGAATCGGCCAGCGTAATGCGCTTCGTTCCCAACCTTCTGAGAGTGGAAATTCACGAGCGCACGCCCGTTGCTTTCGCGCGGGTTGGGCCGCGCATGTCGTTGATCGATGGCGGCGGCACGCTGATGGAGTTGTCGCCGAAACACAAATATTCTTTCCCGGTCATTCTCGGCATGAATCCTGGCGAGCCGCTCTCGACGCGGGCGCCGCGCATGAAAGCCTACGGCGAGATGGTGCACGAACTGGATTCTGGTGGCGCGCACTATTCGCAGGATCTGAGCGAGGTTGATCTCTCCGACCTGGAAGACGTGAAGGTGCGGGTCAACGATCCGGCGGGTGACGTGCTGGTGCACTTGGGATCGTCCGATTATCTGCGGCGCTACAAGATCTACATCAGCCACGCTCAAGGCTGGCGGCAGCAGTTTCAGAAGCTGGAGTCGGTGGATCTTCGCTATGACAACCAGATCATCGTGAATCCGGACATCGAGCGAAACGCGAAGCTGACACCGTTGAATCCGAAGATGGCGAAAGCGGCAGCCGCGGCCGGAGTGAAGCCGGCGTCCTTGCTCACGCGGATGGGTCCGAACGATCGTCCGGTGCCGAAACCCGCGTTCGAACTCACGGCGAAGAAACTTGATCCCAAGTCGGCCGGCGGATCGAAGAAGGCGGCTAATAAGCCAACGCTAAACAAAGTCGCTGTTAAGCGCCCCAGCCCGATGGCCGGGAAGAAAGCGCAACCAGTAGAGAAAACCGGGACCTCTGCAGCTGCCAGGAAGCGGCCTGCCACGGTTGCGGCCAAGCGGCGAGCAGCCGAGCACAAGAAGTCTCCGCCGAGGAGTGGGGACGCGATGGCAAAGTCTCCCACTCATGCGGGCGGTCAGAAGCCGAGTCCAGCGATTGCCAAGACTCAGGGCAGCCAGGAGCCGAGCGATTGAAATTCAAGTTCATACTGAGGCGAATTTTATTGGGGACTAATTAAGAAATGGCGAAGCAGCAAGGGAATGCTTTGACGGCGATTGATGTGGGAAGCGCGAAAACCTGTGCCCTGATGGTGGAGGTCACCGACAGCGGCCTGCGCTATCGCGGACACGGCGTGGCGGAATCGCGCGGCTCGCGTAAGGGCGTGATCGTGGAACTCGACAAGGCGGTCGCGGCCATTCAAAAAGCGGTGGAGGCGGCCGAAGACGTGGCCGGGGCTGCGGTGGAACATGCGATTGTCGGCATCGGCGGAGCTCACGTGCGTGGCGTGAACAGCCACGGCGGCATCAGCCTCGGCAGCCGCCCGCGAGAGATTGGTCGTGACGAGATCAAGCAGGCAGTCGAGCGCGCGCGGGCGATTCCTCTGCCGGCGGACCGTGAGGTGCTGCACCTGCTGCCCCAGGAATTTATTCTCGACGATCAGTCGGGAGTGCACGATCCCTTGGGCATGATGGCGGCGCGGCTCGAAGTGCGGGTGCATCTGGTAACCGCGGCAGCGAGCGCGGCGCAGAACGTGATCACGGCGGTGAATCGCGCCGGCGTTCACGTTGACGATACCGTGTTCGAACCTCTGGCTGCAGCCGATTCCGTGCTGCGCGCCGACGAGCGCGAATTGGGTGTGTGTCTCGCCGACATCGGAGCGGGATCGACGGAGCTGGTGGTTTTTCTGCAGGGCGCGGTGGCCTATACCGGAGTGATCCCGGTAGGCGGCGACCACTTTACCAGCGACCTCTCCATGGGCATGTGCACTCCGCTGGCGGAGGCGGAAAAAATCAAGAAAGTGTACGGCAATGCGATCGTCACGCTGATTCCGGAAGGCAACGAGGTGGAAGTGCCTTCGGTCGGAGACCGTCCTTCACGTCTTTTGCCGCAACGGCTCGTGGCGGAAATTCTCGAGCCCCGGGCTCGCGAACTCTTTGAAATGATGCGAGACGCGTTGCGGCAGTGCGGCATGTTCGATGCGTGTCTGGCGGGCATGGTGTTGAGCGGTGGAGGATCGCGGCTGCCCGGAATTTTTGACGTGGCGGAATCCGTCTTGCGCCGACCCGTGCGACTTTCCTGGCCTACGCCTCTGGCGAAGATGCCGGTCACGCTGGCGGAGCCGGAGTACGCCACATTGCTTGGGATGGTGAACTACGGGCAACGGGCACGAGTGGCGCGCGGGTTTCAGGGCGACCGATGGGGATCGAGATTGAAGGCGATGTTAGTCGGGTGAGGAAACGGTGGTCAGTGATCAGTGGCTAGTGGTCAGTCAAGCAGGAGCAGAGGGCAAGGTTTTGCTGGCCACTGATCACTGATCACTAGTCACTGCCGAAGACTAAATTCAAATTATAGGTGGAAAATAATGACAAACGATTCCAGCATTCGCATCAGCTTCAACGAAGAACCTCTTAACGATGCCAAGATCAAGGTGATTGGCGTGGGCGGCGGCGGCGGTAACGCCGTGAACCGCATGATCGATGCCGGAGTCGAGGGCATCGAGTTCATCGCAGCCAACACCGACCTGCAGGCGCTGCGCATGTCGCGTGCGCCGGTGAAGCTGCAGCTCGGCGTGAAGCTGACGAATGGGCTGGGGGCGGGCGCTAATCCGGAGGTCGGTCGCAAGGCGGCGCTGGAAGATTCGGACAAGATCATCGAGGCGCTCGAAGGCGCCGACATGGTATTTGTAACGACTGGCCTTGGCGGGGGCACGGGCACGGGCGCTGCTCCGATCATCGCGTCGCTGGCGAGCGAAATGGGCGCGCTTACCGTTGCCGTGGTCACCAAACCGTTTTCCTTTGAAGGCCGGCGGCGTATGACGCAGGCCGAGAAAGGCATTGCCGAACTCATGGAATCTGTCGACACCACGATCGTGATTCCCAATGAAAAACTGCTGGCGGTGGCGGAGGATGCGGGCTTTTTCGAATCGTTCCGGGTCGCCGATGACATTCTCCGGCAGGGCGTGCAGGGAATCTCCGACATCATCACGATTCCCGGCATCATCAATCGCGACTTCGCCGATGTGAAGACGATCATGGCGCGCATGGGTTACGCGGTGATGGGCACGGCCACGGCGAGCGGCCAGATGCGTACCATCGAGGCGGCGCAGCGCGCGATCGCGTCACCATTGCTCGAGGCCGGAGCGATCGATGGAGCACGCGGCATTCTGATCAACATCACGGGATCGGCTTCGCTCAAGCTGGCCGAAGTGCAGCAAGCTTGCACCATCATCCAGAGCGCTGCGCATGAGGACGCCAACATTATTTTCGGAGCAGTGCTCGACGAGAAGATGAAGGATGCAGTGAAGATCACGGTGATTGCGACCGGATTCCGCGAGGTTCCGCGTTCCCAGCGGCGGCCGCCCGAACTGCATCACTCGTTTGCGTCTTCCCACGACGATGCCATGGATTTCCCCGACCTCGTGGCTCCGTCGCCCTCCACCCCCCCGAGTTTTTCCGAGCCCCTCCCCGACCGCACGATGGAGGAGCACAGGATGGCGGAGCCAGTTCCAGGGCATCATGCCACCGCAGAAGTGATCTCCCTCGAAAACATGCGCAACGCGATGGTGGCGAACTTCGAGCAGGAAGATCTGGATGTTCCAGCATTTCTGCGCAAGCGTGGCGACGTGATGTAGCCAAAATATCGACTCGAGTCAAAAAGTTGGATTTTCTTGCCGGGCAGTTAGGCAAGAAGACGGAAAAGTTTTGCCCATATGGTAGTGCCTTTTCAGTAATGAGGTAACTCATTACCTAGGACTGACGTCCTCAAGTAATTCCGGTTTAACTACTTGTTTCATAATGGGTTAGATCGAAACTATTGCTCTGATCCAGAAAAACTTTGTTATTGCTGAAATACACTAACTCTCGTACTATCGCGGAGTTGGGGTAGTTTCAGCGCTAGGCCGCGTGCTGGCAGCGTTCGTGCATAAGAGTTAGGTAGAATTCGGGAAACAGAGGATCGAGAAGAAGATGTCCAAGTTGGGGGAGCGCTGTCTTTGTCTGTTGGTGGTCATGGGTGGCTTGGTTCTGCCGTCGCTCATGTGGGCGGCACACGTGAATCCTCATACCTCGAACAAGCCCAAGTCAACTCAGAAAGTGAGTGAGAGTCAGCACACCAGGCGTCGCATGCGGCATTTGGCGCGCAGTCGAAGTGTGAGCAGCCATTCGGCGAGCGTGACCCGGACCTCGGCCAGCACCGCCAGGCGACGGCATAGTTATCACGAGCGCTTCTTCACCAGTTCTTTCGCCGAGGGAATCACCGGCGGGGACATCACAGAGGGCGAAGATCCGGTCGTACGCCAGGCTGCCGTCGATGCTTTGGGCAATATGAATGGCACCGTAGTCGCGATTGAGCCCACGAGCGGTCGCGTGCTGGCGATGGTGAATCAGAAACTGGCCCTGTCGAGCGGTGCGCAACCTTGCTCGACCATCAAACTTTCCGTGGCTCTGGCGGCGCTGAGCGAGGGATTAATCTCGAAAGACACAGAGGTTTCTCTCGGTGGCCGCTATCGGATGAATCTCACTGACGCGCTGGCGCATTCCAATAACGCATATTTCGAGGCAGTCGGCCGCAAGCTGGGATTCGAAAAGGTCGCTTATTATGCCCACCAGTATGGTTTGGGCGAGTTGGCCGGCTACGACATTCCGGATGAGCAGTTAGGTGCCTATCCTGACGAGGTAATACCAGAGAAACTCGGCGGCGTGGGCAAAATGTGTTCGTTCGGCGAGGGCATCTCCATGACGCCGCTCCAGCTGGGAGCCATGGTCTCGGCCATTGCGAACGGGGGCGCGCTTTATTATCTGCAGCATCCCACAACGCCCGAAGAGATTACCAACTTCCAGCCGCGCATCAAGCGTCAACTGGATATCGCGCCCGTGATCCCGGAAATCTCGGTGGGCATGGCCGGTGCGGTGCAATACGGCACAGCCCGCCGACTAGGGCTCAACTTTAGCGAAGAGGAGATTTTAGGCAAGACCGGTACGTGTTCGCACGCGGGTACACGCTTTGGCTGGTTCGCCTCCTATGCCAACACCAGCAGCGGACGCATCGTAGTCGTGGTTTTCCTGCAAGGCGGCCGGCCCACCTTTGGTCCCAAGGCAGCGGAGATTGCCGGTCACATGTATCGCAATCTTTACGATCACAACTTCTTTATGGCGGGTCCCTCCCGGCCAGCAGATACCGCGGCAGCGCGGTAGAGACTATTTCCATTTCACCTAGTCAACCCGATTCCTGCGACGATCACAAGGGCCTCTTAACAGAGGCCCTTTGGTTTTGCTCGCGAAATGTGATTTTCCCGAAAGAAAAGAATTAGCGGTTTATAACACTGCAATGGCGACAACCGCCGATGTAAAGGGTAGAGCCTCCGTGGCCTGCTGAGCCGGGAGAATCCAGTCTGCACCCCTATGATCCCTCGATCTTAGTCGACCGAAGATTGAAGCGTGCTAAGGAAGAAATGAATTCCGTCATTGCAGTGGGCGGCAGGTACGATCTTCGGCTAGTGGCCATTTCTGTCGTGTTGGCGATGGTCGCATCCTATGCAGCGCTGGATCTTGCAGGGCGCATAACCTCGACGCGGGGCCGAGCGCGAATGATTTGGCTTAGCTGCGGCGCAACCGCGATGGGTTTGGGGATCTGGGCGATGCATTACGTCGGAATGCTCGCCTTGATCATGCCCGTCCCGGTTCTTTATCACCTTCCCACCGTGATCCTTTCGCTATTAACGGCGATCGGAGCCTCCGCGGTCGCTTTGTATGTTGTAAGCCAGCCGAAGATGAGTGTAGGTCAGGGGATTGCAGGCAGCATTGTGATGGGCGGCGGAATCGCGGCTATGCACTACATCGGTATGGCCGCTATGCGCTGTTCGGCGGTAACTGTTTACGATGTCCGAATTGTGTCTCTATCGATTGTGTTGGCCGTGCTGATTTCCTACGTCGCTTTGAATTTTTCGTTTCGGTTGCGGGATGAGAAGCGGACGAGCCGGCTGAAAATTACCGGCACGCTGGTGATGGGCAGCGCCATTCCGCTGATGCACTACACCGGAATGCGGGCGGCAAGCTTTCACCCTTCTGGCGTCGCGCCTGATTTGAGCGGGGCGATCAGCATTTCCACAATAGGCATCTTGTGTATCAGCGCCAGCACTCTGCTTGTGCTGTCCGGGGCGATCACCTTAGCGTTCTTCGACAGGTTCATCGCTGTGCACAAAGGCGATCTCAGTACCGCCCGGGAACGTGAGTTGTATTTCCAGATGATGGCGGAGGCAATTCCGGAAATTATCTGGACCGCCGATTCCAACGGTAAGGATGATTTCTTCAACCGGCGCTGCTTTGATTACACCGGGCTCACACTCGAGCAGATGCGGGGGGCGCGCTGGATGGACGTGGTTCACCCGGATGACGTCGACGAATGCTTTTCAAAATGGCAGAACGCATTGCGCGTCGGCGAACCCTATGACGTGGAGTATCGCTTGCGCGGGAAAGATGGAACGTACCGATGGTTCCTGGGAAGAGCCAACCCCATCCGCAATTCCGCTGGAGAGATCATCAAATGGTTCGGAACCTGCACCGACATCGAGAATCAGAAACATGACCAGCAGATACTGGAAGAGCAGATTCTGGAACGCACCACGCAATTGGCCGATACCAACACCCGTTTGCAAGAGGAAATGCTGGAGAGAGATTTCGCCCGCCATGCGCTCGATCAGCGGAACGCCGAAGTGATGAAAGAGCTGGAAAAACGTTCCGAGCGTGCAACCATGCTGGCGAAGATGGGGGAACTCTTGCAAAGCTGTGTCAGCCGCGACGAGGTCTTTGCCGCGGCCCTGGGTTTTGCTCCCAAGATATTCCCCAGCATTCGGGGAGCCGTAGCTCTTTTGAACAGCGAGCGCAGCCTGGCGGAAGTGATCGGATCGTGGACCGACTGCCAACTTCCCATGATGGAATTTGAACCGGCGGCGTGCTGGGCCCTGCGCACCGGCCACCCGCATCTGGTCCTGGCTGGTGACGCCACGGCGCGATGCGCTCATGCGGCAGGCGTAACGAATACGTACTTGTGTATTCCGATTCTGGCGCAGGGTGAAACCCTTGGCATCGTCCACTTCCAGTCCAGCAACGAGGCGCCGAAACTGGATCCCTCGGAGCAATCATTCAAGACAACGTTTGCCGGGCAAGTTGGACTTTCCATCGCCAATATAAAACTCCGGGACGCGCTGCGTATCCAATCGGTCCGAGATGCCTTGACCGGGCTCTACAACCGGCGGTATTTGGAGGAAACGCTTGCTCGTGAGACACGCCGGGCAGGCCGCGCACTGCAATCGCTTGGCATTCTGATCCTCGACCTGGACCATTTCAAACGCTTCAACGATACCTATGGCCACGATGCCGGCGATACGGTATTGCGCGAGACGGCTTCCTTCTTGCTGAAGAACGTCCGGGCCGAAGACTTCGTGTGCCGGTTCGGCGGAGAAGAATTTGTGATCATCCTGCCCACCGCTGGCCTGGAAGGATCACGTGCCCGGGGCGAGCGATTGCGCTCCAAGATGAGGGAACTGAACATCATGCATCAAGGCAAAGCACTGGGGACGGTGACATTTTCTGTAGGCGTGGCCGCCTTCCCCGAGCATGGCGTATCACCCAAAGAGTTGATGCTTGCGGCCGATGCTGCTTTGTACGAAGCTAAGCGAGGTGGGCGCGATCAGGTGGCTGTGGCCTCTTCGATAACTACCGGGGAAGCGGCGACAGAAAGTTCAGCGGTCTCCACCTCCATCTAACCTTACAGGACCATTGCTGTTCCGCTCGGGACCAAGCAGGTGTCTAAGATTATCTCTTCCGTTCGTCGCGCTCAACCACGCCGTCTTTGATATTGACCACTCTATGAGCGTACTCGGCGATGTCATGCTCGTGGGTAACCAGCACGATCGTATTTCCTTCACTATGCAGGCGGTCAAACAACGCCATGATTTCGTTGCCGGTCTGCGAATCCAGATTGCCCGTAGGCTCATCCGCGAGGATGATGGAAGGCTTATTCACCAGAGCTCGAGCGACGGCCACGCGCTGGCGCTGGCCGCCGGAGAGTTCGTTCGGCTTGTGGGTCATGCGCGTGCCCATGCCCACGGCTGTCAACGCGGCTTTGGCACGTTCGATCCGTTCCTCGGTGGGAACGCCCGCGTAGATCAAGGGTAGCTCGACGTTGTGTAGAGCAGTGGCCCGAGCCAGCAAGTTGAAGGTCTGAAAAACGAATCCGATCTCTTTGTTGCGGATGCGCGCTAGTTCGTCGTCGTCGAGTTCGCTCACCAGTTGGCTGTTCAGCCAGTACTCGCCTTTGGTCGGCGTGTCCAGGCAGCCGATCAGGTTCATCAACGTGGACTTGCCGGAGCCGGAGGGACCCATGATCGCCACGTATTCCCCCCGCTCAATGCGCAAGTTGACGCCGCGCAGAGCGTGGACCTGCTGTTCCGAGCCCATATCGTATGTCTTCCAAAGGTCCAGGGCCGCGATCATGCAGCTCTGCGGCAGCGCGCTGGCGACGTTGGGCGGCATGCTGATTACTTCGGCGGTAGCCATATTTTTCTCCTGCTCCGGTGCCACTGGTTTCTCCGCGTTTAAATTCGATTCCTAGGGCTCCGTCTTTCCTTGGGACTGTCAGACTTTCTGCTTAACCTGAGATTCGAGACCTCTTCTTCGGTACGGGCTTCCCGGTTGGACGCGGGAAGCGCCAGAACGTTATGTCTACTCTTCTTCCTTCTTCGGAGTCGAGTTATCGATCTTCACACTACTTCCAGAACGCAGCGTGCGCAAAACTTTGTAACTGCCCGTAATTACTTCGTCACCCTCGCTCAAACCATTCACCACTTCGATGTCGCTGGTGCCGGTTATGCCGGTCGTGACGGGCACGAACTCGCCCTTCTTATTGTGGATGACGAAGACACCCTGCACGTCCGGCTGCGGTCCTCTGTTCTTGGATGCTGCGTCCTTGGGGGTAGGTGGTGCGGCATGCACCGAGCTCGGGGTTGATTTCTCCTGTTCCAACTGTGCCTTGCTGCGAACCGAGAGCGCTTGAATTGGAATGGACAGCACGCCGCTTCGGTCCGCCGTTGTGATCTTGGCAGTGGTCGAAAGTCCGGGGCGCAGATCGAGCGGGGGATCGGTCACGGTTACAACTACTTTGAAGTCCTTCGCTTCTTCGCTGGCGGTAGCCTGCTGAGAAGTGGCGACGCCGGTGGAGCGGACGATGGCGTTGTCTCCAATCTGGCTGACTGTGCCATGGAAGATCTTCTTCGGAATGGCATCGATGGTCACTTCCGCTGGTTGGCCCAGTCGGACGTTGACGATGTCCGTCTCGTCCACCTTTACTTCAGCCGTGATCACCGACATATCGGCGAGCGTCATCAGCGTACTGCCCGGCGAATTCTGAATGCCGATGACCACAGTCTCACCCTCGCGCACCGGCAGGTTGGTGATGACACCGTCGAAGGGCGCGGAATAACTCGCTTTCTGCAGCACGTCGGCGAAGCGAGTGAGCGTCGCCCGGTTTTGGGCAACGTGTTTGTCGGCCGAATCCTTTTGCGCCTTGGCCTGCGACACTCGGGCCTGGGCTTGGATCAAGCCGGAGTCGGCCGTCGCCCAGGCGTTTTTTCGGCTGTCAAAGTCAGACTTGGAAATCAAGCCGTCTTTGAACAGATTCTGCGCTCGCTCCCAGTCCAGTTTGTTGCGCTCGTAATCCGCTTTGGCGCGCAGCAGATCGGCGTCGGATGTTTTCAGCGCGGCGTCGGCAGCCAGTGCGTCCGTCTCGGCGGCCTGCAGCGACGCCTGATTGGCGTTGACGTCCGCCGACGATTGCACATTCTCCAGTTGCGCCAGCAATTGACCCTTCCTGACGTGATCCCCTTCTTTCACAAACAAATGCGTGATCTTGCCGAAGGCATTGGCGCCGATATTGACGTACGTCTTCGGCTTGATTTCGCCCGAACCGCTCACGACCGACGACAAGTCCTGGCGCTGTACCTTCGCGGTTTGTACCGTAACTGTATTCTTGCCGCTCTGGTAGACGGCGACGCCAACAATTATGGCCAGCAGCAGCAGCACGCCGACGCCGATCGCGATTTTCTTCCAGAGCTTCATTGTCTCCGTCGCAGTCCCGGGTCTTGACCCTTTCTTGCCAGTTCAGCCTTGGACTCGATTCCGGCCAACCCTGCTTCTACCGGTCTGACGGACACATCCTCTGGTACGTTCCTGGCTGCCGGAAAGTTCCAGAGAGACACCTTAGTGAATAGCAGAGGAATGCGAAGGCCGAAGGTACTGACCTGGAACCTCAAATTATAGCTTGCTCAACAGTTTTCGGGGTGTTGATCTGGAGGTTCGCACACCCGATTACTTTTCCCATCCATCGGACAACTCGGTACTGGCAAACCTGCTTCCAATAGAAGGGCTATTCAGGCAGTCAATCCATTCTGTTACTGCGACTTAGCCTTGCATTCGCCCGTTTGGGAGCCTAGAATAAGGCCGACAGCTTTGCCGTTGTAGGAGTCCCTCTCATGGTTCGGGTTGGTCCACGTTACCTATCATCGCTGGCGGTGTTTGCCGTCGCTGTTAGTTTTGCTGGTGCAGCCTCCGCGCAAAACGACAAGCCAGATCCCTCCAGTCAGCCTCCGTCAAGCGCGGCCTCTAGCGCCCCGGCAGCTGGTTCTCAGGCGCAACCCGCGGATGATACCGATCCCCTCAAGCGCAAGCCCAATGAGAAACAGAAGAAAGCGCAGAAAAGGGCTCTGAATATAGAACTTAGCAAGACCTATAAGAAATGGCTGAACGAGGACGTGGTCTGGATCATTACCGACCAGGAACGGGCCGCCTTCAAACAACTTTCCAACGATGAAGAACGCGATAACTTTATTGAAGCGTTCTGGCAGCGCCGCGATCCCACCCCGGACACGGAAGAGAACGAATATAAGGAAGAACACTACCGGCGTATCGCCTACTCGAATGAGCATTTTGCCGCCGGCATCCCTGGCTGGAAGACCGATCGCGGCCGCATGTACATCATGTACGGTCCGGCCGACGAGATTGATTCGCACCCTTCGGGTGGAACTTTCGAGCGCCCAATGGAAGAGGGCGGCGGGGAAACTTCCACCTTCCCGTTCGAAGACTGGCGCTATCGTTACCTTGAAGGTATCGGTCAGGAAGTCATCATCGAGTTCGTCGACACTTGTATGTGTGGCGACTATCACATGACGATCGACCGGTCGGAGAAAGATGCCCTGAAGTACACGCCTAATGCCGGCCTCACTCTCTACGAGCAGATGGGTATGTCGAGTAAAGCGGCCCGCTTCAGCGGCGGGATGGAGCAACTCGGACAAGGGCCGATGAGCTCGAACTTGCAGACCAAAGAATTCGACCGCCTGGAACAGTTCGCCAAGTTGCAAGCTCCTCCGCCGGTGAAGTTCAAGGATCTGGAAGAAATCGTCAACACCAAGTTGATTACGAACCTGATGCCGTTCGATGTGCGCACTGACTTTGTGAAGGTCACGGGCGATACCGTGCTGGTGCCGGTTACCATCCAGATGAAGTATCGCGACATCACGTTCGCCAATAAAGATGGCGTGCAACGCGGTACGGTAAATATTTTCGGCCGGGTCAGCACGTTAACCGGACGGGTGGTGCAGACCTTCGAAGATACAGCCCAAGTGGATGTTCCGGCGGAGTTGCTGCCGCGCACGGCAGAGAACTCCTCGGTCTATTGGAAATCACTTCCGCTGCGTCCCGGGCGCTATAAAATCGAGATTGCGGTCAAGGATGTGAACGGCGACCGCAAGGGTCTGTGGAGTCGTGGTATCGTAGTGCCCGAGTACTCAGACGACAAACTCGCGACTTCTTCGCTGATTGTGGCGGATCAGATGGAAGCCGTGCCCACGAAGGATGTGAGCACTGGCAATTTTGTAATCGGCGTCACCAAGGTTCGGCCGCGCGTCGCCCCGGCCGATGGCAAGCCTGCTCTGTTCAAGCGGAATAAGGACCAGAAAGTAAACTTCTGGATGCAGGTGTATAACCTGGGCGTGGATGACAAGACGCACAAGCCGTCAGCCACCTTTGAGTTTGATATTGTTAACATTGCGACCAATAAGCCCGTGGTTCAGAAGACTGAATCGACCGACACGATGGGTAATGTCGGCGAGCAGGTGACCCTGCAGAAGTCGATTGCATCGGCAAATTTGCAGCCGGGCGTGTATCGTATCGAAATCAAAGTGAACGACAACATCTCCAAACAGACGATCGATCCTTCAGCGACGTTTGCCGTTGAGTAACGTCTGTTTGATTCCCCGGGGGTGGTTTTGAGACTTCGCCAGCTCGGAACTTGGGCGGTGATCGTTGGTTTGTCGCTTTCTGCGTGGGCCGCGGAGAGGCCAGGGGAAATCTCTGGATACGTGCGCGACGCTGCGGGCATTCCCCAGATGGGCGCAGTTGTAGAGATCGTCGGGACCGCGGCGAGAACCCTCACGGTATTTACTGACGGCACCGGATTTTATTCCGCAACAGATTTGCTCCCCGGCCTATATACCGTTAAGGTTTCGGTTGCTTCCTTTTTGCCCGCTTGGCGCGACAAGGTTGGATTGCATCCGGGTACGAACACCCATCTCAACGTCACCCTGAATACTCTGCTGAATGGTATGCGCGTCGGTCCGCTGCGCGGCACCTCCGATGACGACGACTGGAAGTGGACTCTGCGCTCGGTGGCAAACCGCCCCGTTCTGCGGGTGTTCGACGATCCATCGTCTGGAGACAAACAGGGACCGGAACTCAAGGGCAGCCTTTCTTTTCTGGCCGGTTCAGCAGCTGAAGGCTACGGTAGCGGTTCGGAAATGAGTACCGGATTCTCCATCGAACGCTCCATTTTCTCCGTGGATCGCGTTGGCCTGAAGGGGAATGTCGGATATGGAGATGGCGTTCCCGCGGCCGTTCTGCGTGCGAATTATTCGCATTTATTGCCGGATGGTTCGGGTGCCTCGATGGGTATCGCCATTCGTCGTTTCGCGCCTTCCGACCCAAATTTGCATAACGCTTCGTTGCAGGCCATGGCGCTTACCGCGGGAGAGGATTTCTCGGTTGGCGACGTGCTGGAGCTGAAGTTCGGCAGCGAGTTGCAGACCATCCAATTTCTGGGACGTGTAAATGCATTCCGGCCCCATGGATCTGCGGATTTCCACCTCTCCCCGAACACGATTCTGAGCTATAGCTACGCCACCTCGCTGCCCAACAGTCTGGAAGTCAATCGCCAGGATTCGACGTCAGGGGATTTGAATGAGGCGGATCCTCGGATCAGCGTATCCAACTTCACCACAAAGCTGGAGAGCGCTCACCATCAGGAACTGAATGTTTCCCGCCACGTGGGAAAGAACAACATACAAGTAGCGGTGTTCCGTGACCGCGTGGACAACACGGCGCTGCTTGGGACGGGCGATGTAACCGCCGCCAGCGGTGAGTTGCTCCCTGATGCTTATTCCGGAACCTTCACCTACACCGGCGAAAAACTGGAAGCGCACGGCATGCGTGTGGTTCTTGCGCGCAAACTCTCTTCGGATCTCACCGCCACGCTGGATTACGCGTGCGGCGACGTTCTTGACCTCGCGAAGCCCGATGTCGAGATCCAGAATGCGCGGCAGTGGCTTAGCACCGAGCGCCGACAGGCCGTTGCCGCCAAGTTCAGCGGTACTGTTCCTCGCACCCATACGCAATGGATCGCGTCTTACCGGTGGATCAACGGTTCTGCTTTGACTCCCGTGGATATGTTCAACGCCTCGCCAGGACAAAGCGATCCATTTTTGAACCTCTTCGTTCGTCAGCCCATACCAACCATGGGCTTCCTCCCAGCCCACATGGAAGCTTTATTGGACCTGCGGAACTTGCTCGCGCAAGGCTATGTGCCGGTGGTTGGCCAGGACGGCCAAACCGTCTATTTCGTTCAGTCCGCCCGCTCTATCCGTGGCGGCGTGACCATCAGCTTCTGAATTTAAGTTCCTGCCTGATTTCTTTGCCGCAACTCCCAGCGATACTTAGTTTCTAATCGAGGGCAATCGAGTCGGTCCACGTGCAACCGAGTATCTCATTCGTAAAATCTATCGTTCGGATCGCAACTCAATGGTTGACTGTTGGGATAGCCTTTCGATAATGTTTCGTGTGCGGTCGGGGCCGCTGCATCTTATTCGTGTGCAAGCAATTGCAAGCCTCTCTCAAAAGTTCGAAGACGTGGCCTGACGCACCGACATCACTCCCTAAACGATCATTTCAAGGAGACTCTATGAGAGCGCGCATCATCCTGGTGTTTGTGCTACTGGCCACAATGAGCCTTTCAGCGCAGACCTTCCGTGGCACGATTCTCGGCACCGCAACCGACGCGACCGGCGCAGTCGTCGCCGGAGCCAAAGTAACGGCGACGAACGTGGCCACAGGATTGGAGCGCACCACCGAGACCAGCGCTGACGGCAGCTATGCTTTGCCCGAGTTGCCGATCGGGACTTACACGGTGACGGTCACGCTGACCGGTTTTCAGACCTTCGTAACCAAGGGAGTGACGGTCGATGTTTCCACGGAACGCCGCGTAAACGCCGCCCTCAAACCGGGTGAGGTCGCGACAAGAGTGGAAGTTGAAGGAGATCTGCTGCCTCAGGTGGAAACTACGACCAATGACCTCGGCGGTGTATTGACTCAAAACGAGGTCAAGGATCTGCCTATCAACGGCCGCGACTACACCAAGCTGATTTTCCTGAATCCCGGCGTGGCTGGATCCCCCGACCAGATTTCTGACTCTCCCGGCTCATATGGAGAATTCAGCATGAACGGCGCGCGCGGCCGTTCCAACAACTACCTGCTCGATGGTACCGATATGAACGACGGTTACCGCAACGATCCGGCCATCAATCAGGCCGGAGTCTTCGGAACGCCTTCGGCCATCCTGCCTATCGACGCAATTTCTGACATGAACGTGCTCTCCAACTTCGAGCCCGAATATGGAAGGAACGGCGGCGCCATCGTCAACATCGTCACCAAGAGCGGAACCAACTCCTTCCACGGGGACCTTTTCGAATATTTCCGCAATGACGCTCTGGACGCACGCAATTATTTTGATCCGTCGTCTTCCCCTAAAGCGCCGTTTCACAATAATCAGTTTGGCGGATCGCTCGGCGGGCCCATCGTGAAGGACAAGACCTTTTTCTATTTGGACTATGAGGGGCAGCGCGAGAATGTGGGAGTTGTTTCTTTAGCCTGCGTTCCAACCCAGGCTTTCATTCAGCAAGCGACTGCTAACGTGACCACCGCCGGCGGCGTCGTGAGTCCAGTGGGATCGGCGCTTCTGAACTTCTGGCCGCACAATCCCGCAAACTATATTTCCGGGGTCACGTCCAACGATTCCGGTTGCTTCAACGCCAGCGGCAACTTCGCTCCCGACTATACGGCAATTGCGCCGTCTTTCAATAATCTGAGCAGCGTCATCGGCAAGATTGATCACTCCTTCAACACCAACAACAACATCAGCGGTCGCTATTTCTTCGGTGACAGCACCCAGCAATTTCCGCTGGCGCTGAACGCCACCGGCGGCCAGCTTCCCGGATACGACACCGTAACCCCTACGCGGGTTCAGTTGGTTTCGCTTTCCTACGTCAGAATACTCTCGGGCACGAAGCTGAATGAGCTGCGCTACGGCTGGAACCGTTTTGCCGAAGGTTTCTTTCCCCAGGACAGCAGTTTCAATCCGAACTCGATCGGACTATGCAACGTTCCCGTGACCTTTGCTTCTTGCGACTCTTCGGGCTTGCCCATTCTTTTAGTCGCACCCACGCCAACCGGCAGCAGCGCATTCTTCTCACAGGTGGGGGCGACATCGGGCGACCCCCGTCATCGTTTCGACACTAATAACCAGGTCATCGACAGCTTCTCGTGGAAGATCAACAAGCACGACGTGAAGTTCGGCGGCGAGTTTCGCAGAACGAGCATCCAACAGTACATCAATAAGTACTCCCGAGGACGCCTCCGCTTCGGTGCGTTTGGAAATCCCGGGGATCTCAGCGATATCGGCGCCCTCGAAAATTTGCTCCAGATGATCCCTTCGCAGAGCGACTTTGGGACCTTCGACTATACCGGAAACACTCTGCGCCATACGTATGAGAATGGCTTTGGCTTTTATGGCCAGGACGCTTACCACGTCACGCCTCATGTGGTTGTGAACTATGGCCTGCGCTGGGATTATTACGGAGTTGTCACTGAGAGGAATCATCTTTTCTCGGATTTCCTCCCCTCAACCGGAGCTCTCGAGCAGGTTGGCGCAGGTGGACTCCCGAACCTCTACAATCCGGACAAGAAAGACTTCTCGCCTCGCGCCAGTGTGGTATGGGATGTAACCGGGAAGGGCAAGACTGTGCTTCGGGCAGGCTACGGCTTATTCTTTGACGCTTTCTCGCAGGACATGACTTTAGGCCACCTGCCCTACCCGACGTTCTTTGCCCCGGGACCTGCGTATAACAACATAGGGCCAGACCCGGTCCAGATGGCTAACCTGAATCCCGGGGCGGTCAACGCAAATGGCGTCTACATTCCCGGCAGCCCGCTCTATGGAACTCCGGGCTGTACTGTGGAATGCGACATCTTCTCCTTCGACCGCAACATCAAGACGCCCTACATGGAGAATTACAACTTAAATTTTCAGCAGCAACTCTCGAGCAAAGTCGCCTTGCAGATTGGCTACGTCGGTTCGCAGGGACACAGGCTGTTCCGCTTCTTCGACCTCAACCAGCCGAGCCAGGCGACAATCACTGCTGCAGACTTGGCGTGCACGCCGGCGCCTTGCGTCGATGATTTCACTGTGCCGCGAATTTTTGGTTCTCCTTCCGGGGCCGTATATATTTTCCAGGAAAACTCGACCGGTAAGTCCAATTACAACTCACTGCAAACCAGCTTGCGAGTGACCAACTACCACGGTTTTATGTCGATCGTGAACTATGTGTGGTCGAGATCCTTGGACAATTCGAGCGACGGCGAAGACTTCATCCCCAACGCAGCTCAGCCTCAGAACAGCACCGCTCCTCAACTCGAGTACGGACCATCCAGTTTCAATGTTCCGCAGCGGTTCGTCTGGGTTGCTGGATATGAGCTTCCGAAACAAGGCGGCAACCTGGCTCGATTGAAGGATGGCTGGGGTTTCAACAGCTCTCTGAACCTGCAGAGCGGTCAGCCTTTCACCTTGAACTACAACGCGGAGGATGACTACAGCGGAGGCGGCGACGGATACGACCGTCCGGACGTCGTCGGGCCGATTACTTACGACAAGAGTAATCCGGCGAACTTTCTGCAACTCAGCTCGTTTGCGATGCCATGCACGAACAATGGATCGTACTCGGGCTTTGCTTCCGATTGTGTTCCCGGCACACGACACTATGGCAACTTGGGCCGGAACGCTCTGAGCGGTCCAACGTACAAGCAATGGGACTTCGCAATCTACAAGAACACTGCCCTGACCGAGCGAATGAACCTGCAAATTCGCGCCGATTTCTTTAACATTCTGAATCATCCCAACTTTGCCAATCCGGTGCTGCCGGCTTTTATTGCCGACCCAGCCTCCAACATCAGCACGGCTTGCGGATGCGGTTTTGCCCCGCCAAGCAATGGCCGCGAAGTCGGTAACGGCGCCTACCAGATAACGGCCACCGGCGACGTTGGAATCGGCAACCCCTTCCTCGGAGGCGGCGGCCCGCGCGGCATTCAGCTTGCCGCCAAACTCAGCTTCTAGGGTCCTTTGATTCAAAGCCCCTGCCGTTCACGGCAGGGGTTTGTTGCTTCGTAGGGAACGGTTCGTTTACCACACATCCAACCTTGGCGAGCCAAGGCGCGCAGATCGATCACACACCCCACCCGTCGTACGCCTTCCGTCACTACATCCCGTGGTTACCGCGATGTTACGCTGCTCTCATATTCTTCCCTCAAAGCGTTTGTTGCGGAGACTTTCGATGCGTCGCTCTATTTGCTTCCTTACCTTGGTCCTTGGGGTGTGTTTTGCCGCGCCGGTCTATGCCCACCATTTGAAGCAAGGCGCCACCGCTTCAATGCCGGTGACTACCTCTTCCCCGCAAGCTCGGGCGCTTTATCAGAAGGGTATGGAAGACTATGAGAACCTCTACCTCGAGCGCTGCAACGACGATTGGCGCGCGGCCGTAAAGGAGGATCCCAATCTTGCCGTGGCCTGGGCATGGATTGCCTTCAACAGCAGCAATCCCGAGGAAATCAGCGCGGCCCGCGAAAAAGCCAAGGCCCTCGCGCCCAAGCTGACTCCTGCTGAGCAACTGATGATTGCTTGGATCGTCAAGGTGCAGGAAGGTGATTTTATCGGTGGCATTTCCGCCATGAATGACATGCTGGAGATGTACCCCAAGGACAAGCACCTGCTCTACCTCGCCGGCAACTGGCTTCTGCTGGAAGACAGTGACGAGCAGGGGTTGAGAATCATGCAAAAAGCGCTGGCGCTCGATAAGAATTTTCCCGCCGCGCTCAACGATCTGGCCTACATGTACGCCCGCAACCGGCAATTTGACAAGGCTTTTGCAGCCATGGACCGCTACGTCGTGCTGCTGCCCAAGGAACCGAATCCCCAGGATTCTTATGGCGAACTCCTGCGCATGGCGGGAAATTTTGAGGGATCATTGCAGCACTACCGTGCTGCCCTGAAGATCGATCCGGATTTTGTGACCTCCCAAGTTGGTTTGGGAGATACCTATGCCCTGATGGGGAATCAGGACCAGGCCCGGATCGAATACGACAAAGCCATCCGCTTTGCCCACAATGAGGCGGACCGCCTTACTTACGGCATGCAGAAGGGAATGACCTGGGTACGCGAAGGCAAGTTCCCCGAGGCCGACAAGCTTTTCCTGGAGGTTGCCGAGACCGCCCGGGCCAAAGGGCAGGACCTGCAGGAAGCCCAGGCCTACCGGCACTTGGCTGAGTATCAGGCGGACGATAAGGCCGCATTGAAATATCTGCAAAGTGCCGAAGACTCTTTGAGCCACAGCAGTGCAATCTCTGCATCCGACAAAGGCGAAGAACTTTCCCGCATTCTGCGCAACCGCACCGTACGCGCTGCTCATTCCGGTGATGCCGCCTTGGCCGATAAATCTCTCAAACAACTTGAGACCATGGCTAGCGGCAGCCGCAACCGCGTCATCCAAAGTTCCTACAACGGCGCCGCCGGAACTCTATTGATGGATCAGAAAAAGTACGACCAGGCCATCACCAATCTCGAAGAGGACCAGGACAATCCCTTCACTCTGGAACTTCTGGTACAGGCCTACTATCAGACGAGCCAGACCGATAAACTGGCTGAAGCCGAGGCCAAGCTGCGAAGCACAAACGTTCCCACCATGGAACAGGCCCTGGTGGTTCCCGCCGCACGCTTGCGCCGTCCGGAAATGTAAATCATCAATTATCGTGTCGGCACAGAACTGCTCTATACTGGCAACCGCCCGCGCGGGGCCAGAACCTTGCCGCTGGTGTTGGTCTTTGATTGCTTCCGAGGATAAATGAAACCTAATCTTGATCGGCGTTCCCGCCAGAGAGTTCGTGCTCGTGTCCCGGTTCGAATCAAGGGCGGGGTAGGCGAAAGGGAATCGGCGGCGGAGACGCGCGACGTCAGCACCAATGGCGTCTTCCTCTATAGCAAGTCGCGGATGGCCGAGGGTTCCGATCTTGAACTAGTCCTGATTCTTCCACCCGAACTGACCTCCGGCGAAAAGTGCTGGGTATGCTGCCATGCGCGCGTACTACGCGTGGAGCAGGGATCTGGTACCGGCTTTGGTGTCGCAGCCGAGATTCTGCGGATGGACATGCTGCCAGAAATTCCGATCTGAGGTAGCTCTTAATCTCGCCAACTTAGGCGTTTCGTCTGCGAAACTGCCCTCAATAGACTCCTGTAAGCGAACCCGCCACATTCCCGAAGACTCGACCGCAGGCCCCAAGCTCCTCATATATGGCATTTTTTGGGAAAATATTAGAGAAACCCCTTCCCCTAGCCCCGACCTTGGTGCAATAATAGCGGCCCTAGAATTGCTCCGGCCAAACTCAGTAGTTAGGTGGGCCCATAGTATGTGGATTGATAAATTGGCGGACGGTGTGGTGCAGGTGCAAACTCCCATCGGGCCGCGGTACTTGATGCCGTCCTTTCTCCAACGTGCTTATTTTCTCTGGATGTTCCGGCACTTTCCCATTCTTCCTCACGCCGTCCTCAGTTCCTGGCAGCAGCGCTTGATCGACCGCTTATGTTCCGAGCAAAGGTTTGTTTCGATGGCTTACGCCGATGGAATGGAGGACGCTCCCGTGATTGGCACCGTCGAGAAGCGCCAGCCAGTGGGCCCAGGATCGTTGCCGCCCCGCCGTCCCGTGGTCAGTGAAGGCTCGCGCGGTTTAGCCGCCGAAGTACGCCAGCGCTCCTAAGGCGCATCTCTTGGCCATCGCAGGTCAGCGAAGGGTCACACCAGTGACTGCCGCTGGGAAGATCCATTTCTTCATCGTCAGTTTTGATTGAGGACACGCCACTCTGCTTTTCGCCCGCGCTGCGTGCCAATGTGCGCTCCTCCGCGATGACCACGCCCTCAGAGAAATGCTACAATCACGAATTGTCCTGATCAAGAATGTTCACGTAGGGCGCGTAGCTCAATTGGCAGAGCAACTGACTCTTAATCAGTAGGTTGTAGGTTCGATTCCTACCGCGCTCACCACTTCTTTTCAAGGACTTGCCATCCATCGTCTTCTGTTTACTTACTCGTAATTGTGGCTGTTTTTGTGGCTGTTGCTACATCCCGTACTTCTGCTGATTCAGCCGATCGATCACGATTTTGATCTGCGCCGTTTCCGGATGCAGATAACCCATCGTCGTCGAGAGACTTTCATGCCCCATGACTTCTTTCACCAGTCCCGGGTTTTTGGTCTCCGCCATTGCAACTGTGCCGAACGTGTGCCGCGCGCAGTACAGTTTCAGGGCATCCGGAATTTCGAGCTTTCGAGCAACATCTCTGAACGCGTGCTCGAGTCCGCTCAGCCCGATGTGGCCTG
>Ga0074045_10000217_pt1 | contig 54872 bp, 50 predicted proteins | sample BogForMeECP23OM2_FD_94442 | JGI IMG/M metagenome (GOLD analysis project Ga0074045, IMG submission 94442) | Bog forest soil microbial communities from Calvert Island, British Columbia, Canada - Bog Forest MetaG ECP23OM2 | ecosystem: Environmental > Terrestrial > Soil > Wetlands ... | reverse complement strand
GGCTTTAGCCTGCGTGCCATAGAATTGGACTATGTCCGCTCTAGCTTCCCCAACTTCGCCAGCAATACCCAGAACGACTTCCGCATCGCCGTCGGCGTGTCCTACCATCTCGGCCAGCACTGAATTGCTTTCTCAGTTAGGATCTGTCCAGAACACGGACGGATGCTTATGGAGTCGCCGAGCGGACTCGAACCGCGACCTGCGATTACGCACCCTTTGGAAGCGGGAGCAGACGGGTGGGGCGCGCGTTCGAAAAACCCGTCAGAAGGAAGCCGCTGGCTCGGCGGACGCGGGCCTTGTGCAAATTGAATGCCGAGCGCTGCGCGAACAGGGACATGAAGTACGCCTGATGTCGGCGCAATATGTAAAGCCGTTTGTGAAGACGAACAAGAATGACTATATCGATGCGATGGCGATCGCCGAGGCCGTGGGACGATCGAAGATGCGCTTCCTGGATGATGCATAAGGGATGGGACTACGAGCAGTTGAAACAGTTCGGTTCGCACGCGGGAGAGCCCGGACATCGCGTTAGTGCGTGGGGCGTTTCAAGCCTGCAGCGGAATTGTTTGAAGAAATCAAGCTAACGTGAGCGTCTCATCGAGCGCCGCCGGACGCGCGCACCCCGGCGTTCAACGAATCGCGGCCCGATACGTTGTGTTGTCAGTTAATTGCCGATGGTGATGACTAGCCCCGTTTTCTCGTTGTGACCGCGACTCGCAAGTCACAGAGCCAATTGAGATGGAGTGGGAAGTCCTCATTTCCTAAACCGATGGTCGGCGGTTCGACTCCGCCCGGGGCCCCCACTCAACTCCGGCTCAGGGTAAATGATGAGGGGCTGAACGATTAAAGCAAAAGCGGCGTCCTGGTTGAACACGAGAAACGCCGCTTCGATGACTTATCTAGTCCCCGCTTACATCGGGGATCGGCTGCCAGGCAGCCACGCCTGTATCACAATCCTGCGCTGGCTCCCCTTGCTAAAGCTGGGGTCGGAAGAGCTTCCGCGGCCCGGGCAAAGTACAAACGGTACGATTGGTGGATGCCATACATCACTGGAAATACAATCAGCACTGCTGGCCAGCCCAAGTGGTGACTCACCGTGTTTATCATCGAAGTCATGCCTGCGCTTAGCACATAGTAGGGGAACGACAGCTGTACGATCCTGAGCCAGACGCGACGTATGGCCGCGCCCTCAGCCAGCTTGAGCATCCCGGCAACCGAAGCCGTCTGCCCCAGGAAGAAGGCGGTGGTTGCAGAAGCCAGCATCAGCGGCTCCGAGGTCCACGCACCCTTGCCTAGCCAGCCCGCATTCCAGATCAGGTTGGCCACACTGGTGGCGAAGGCCATCATGCTGACGTTGAACACCACCTGATCGGCTTTGAACTTGCCGCCGGCTTGTGGCCAGCACTGCACCACGGTCGATACGCAGGCGATCACGACGGCTTCCACGGCGCTCAGATTTACCACCGCCAGCAGCAGGAACGGCAGATTGACTGACATGTTGCCGTCAATTCCCGGCAGTTTGACTTTCATCCGCGAGGTGGCCGCAGCCAGTGCCAGTAACGCGAGGGCATTGCCGATGTGCAGCGTGTGGCTGGTCAAAGCGGCGTTCAGAGTGCCGACAATCGCAGCCAGGACCATTCCGCCGATGAATGCTTTCGTTAGCCGTGTGTTGGGTTTCATGCTTCTCCTTTCTTCTTCATCACACGACTAATTACTGTTCCCCTACAACGGTTGCAAGGGCTGCGTCCGCGCTAAACATGGCCGTGCCCCAAACCACGCTGTCGGCCACATCCGTGGTCGAGCCCCACACCACGCTAAAGCCCGTCGCGGTTTTACTGCCCCAGACTACCGACGTGCCCCAGACCACCGAACTGCCGGACACATTCGCTCCCCAAACCACCGACGTTCCCCAAACCACGGAGGAGCCCCAAACCACGGAGCTCGGAGCTATCACCGAGTTGCCGTTCGATAGCGTTATCGCTCCGTTGCTGGCGTTGTAGACTGCCGTCGGAGACATGGCCGAGCCCACTGTGGCCGGCGCGAGATCGTTATTGTTGATCGCCGCCTGCACGTCGAGATAGCCTGCACCCACCGTGAAAAGATCATAATAGGAGGTGTAGGTTTGTCCGGTTAGCGGATCGGTAGCGGTCGAAGACGTCGGAAATGTCTTGTACGCGGTCTTCATCAGGCGCCCCTTGATCTGATCCGGAGTCATCGAAGGATGCTGTTGCAGCAGCAGGGCCGCCGCGCCGGCCGCCGCCGGAGTCGCCATGCTGGTACCGCTCAAAAGGAAGTAGTCGTGACTACTACGGTTGCCGGCGACCTCATTGTTCGGGAACAAGCGATCTAATGTGCTGCCCATGTCGTCGAGAGAAAGCACCATGTTGCCGGGAGTGACCAGGTCAGGCTTCACTACGTGGTCATACGTAGTAGGCCCTTTCGAACTGTAGCTGGCGATGAGGTCGTCGGTGCGCGGAAATGTGCCCATGGACTTCATCGCTCCGACCGTGATCACCAGCGGATCGTTGCCCGGAGCCGCTACAGTTCCGTATCCATCGCTGCCGTTTACGCTGATCCGGCCATAGTTGCCGGCGGCTGCGACTACGACGATTCCGCTCTTCCAAGCCGATTCCACCGCCTGGCACAGAGGATCCTGGGCATATCCCACTGAGATTCCCCGGCCCAGTGACAGGTTGATGACGCGAATGTTGTACTTGCTCTTCAGACTGATGGCCTGCTGGATGGCGGCGATCACCGTGCTGTCGCTGCTTACTCCCAGCGAGTTCAACACGCGAAGATCGATCAGGTTCGCGCCTGGGGCCACACCCGCGTACCAGCCGTTCGAGAGATAGCCGTTTCCAGCGACGATCCCCGCCACGTGGGTACCGTGGCCGTACGTGTCATATACCAGGTGGTGGGATGAGTTGTAGACGCTGGTTCCGGTGAAATCCTGGTGATAAACCACGCGCGAGTAGGATTCGGTTGAATCCCAAAGATCGGGGTGGTTGTCATTGATGCCGCTATCGATTACCGCAACCCCGATGGCCGCAGTGACGCTGCTACTGGTACTCATAGCGGTACTGGCGACACCGTTGCTCACGCCGCTGCTCCCGCCCGTGTAGCCCGCGTTCCAAGCGGCCGATACGTTCATCGCCGCATTGGTATAGTCGTCCATCGCTTTCAGCGGATGATCGAGGCTTACCGACGCGACCTCGGGGTCCGCTTCTAAAGCGGGCAGCGCGCTTACTGGAATCGTGAGGGCGATACCCTTAACCACGCCGAGCCGATAGTTCAATCGGGCGCCAAGGTGCTGCACTCTGCCCTCTTGCTCGACTTGCGGAGTATGCCGGTACTGCACGATGACCTTCACCGTCTCCGCAGCTACCGCACCGCCTTGGTGGAAACGCTCCACCAGCGGAGCGAGGTCCGGCGCGAACTTACCGACCGGCCTGCCGGCGCCTTCCTGCGCGAAGGCAGCCTGGGTGATAAAGAGCAGCAAGAACACGCTCAACCGTTTTCCCCAGGCGGCACTGTGACGCTCGCCTCGACCTGAGCTTCTTGGTTTCAGTGTCTGCGACATTGTCTGACCTTTCCGTGGCACAAAGCTTCGCTAGTACTCGGCATACTCTGTGCACGGGCGTTGCCAAACGATTCTCCGTAAGTTATTGATGGGATTGGACATCTCAACGATGCTCGGCGGGTAGTTGGGCCACTCTGTCCCGCCGGAAGGGGCGTGGGACAGTTTGTCTAGGGACCTTTACCGCGGGTTACTGCGGTTTGCAGGATGGTTACCTGCCGAAACGGAAGCGTATTTACTGCCGTGCGGTTGCACCCGGTTTCGCTTGGGTGGGTATGCCAGACGCGGTCTACCGCGCCGCGGCCGCGTCAGTTCTTATGTGGATTTGCGGGCTCACGGGAAGCGTTCGCGGCATCGCCGCTAACAGCCGCTGGGTGTATTCGTGTTCAGGATTCGCGAAGATCTGGACGGTCGCCCCGCATTCTACGATCGCGCCCTGGTGAAGAATAGCGATACGGTCGCAAATGCCAGCAACCGAAGCGAGGTCGTGGGAAATGTAGAGAATGGCCATCCCGGTGGAGCCGTTCAGCTTGTGGAAGAGGGCCAGAATTTCCGCCTGCGTTATTACATCGAGAGCGCTGGTGGCTTCATCGGCGATGAGCAGCGCCGGGCGATGCATCACCGCCATGGCAATCAACACCCGCTGGGCCTGCCCCACGCTCATCTGCGAGGGGTATTTGCACAGAAACTCTTCGTCGGCGGGCAGAGAAACGCTTTGCAGAGCGGCGCGGATCGCGTTCTCGCCATCCGCACTTGTACCGGACGCATGAGCTCGCCACGCTTCCTTGAGCTGGGTGCGAATTTTCAGCGCGGGATTTAGAGAGGACAAGGGACTCTGCAACACCAGCGCAACCATTCGTCCGCGCAAGCTGCGCAGTTCGCGTTCCGGGAGTTGCAAAAGATTGGAATCTTGAAACGTGATCGCGCCTTCAGCATGGGCGCGCTTGTCGAGCAGGCCTAAAATTGCCATTGCCAGGGTGCTCTTGCCCGACCCGCTTTGTCCCACCAGACCCAGGACTTCCCCGCGTTGAATCTCCAATTGAACATCACGCAAAATCGGCGGCTTGCCCGCATAGCGTACGGAGAAGCGAGCGGAAAGAAGTGTCTGGTTGTGCGAGGCCGATGACATATCGATTTGCTGTAACGCCTTGACGTTCAGATCAGTGTGAATCCGTGTAAATCCGTGGCCAAAAAAGCCACGGCTATTTCGCCGACACAGTCAGCCGCTCCGCATTCCAGAATGTTTGCGGTGACAGAATCACCGGAGAAGCGCCGTGCACCGCCGCGGAAACCGCGGAAAGCGCATTCTTGTTAATCAGGAAGATGAACGGTTCCTGCTCCACGACGATTTCCTGCACGCGATCGAAGGCCGCCTTCCGCTTCTTCACGTCGCTCGAAGAGGCTTGCGCCCGCATCAGGCTATCGATCTCCGCCTCCCAAGGAGTCTCCGGAGTTTTTTGCTGCGGGTTCCACTGATGATTTTCCGAAGAACTCAACCACACGTTCATCTCCCCGTTCGGATCCAGATCCACGTTGGTCAAGCCCAGGATAATGGCCTCGTAATCGAAGCTCTGCGTCATGCGCTCGATCAGGGAAGGAAAATCGAGCGTAACCACATTCACGTGGATGCCGATCTTCTGCAAGTCATCCTGGATCAAGACGGCCATACGCTCCCGCGGCTTGCTGCCCGCATTGGTGATAATTGAGAACACAACTTCATTACCGTCTTTATCTTTGAGCGTTCCGTTTTCCAGCCGGAAGCCATCGGCCTGCAGTGCCTTTAGTGCCGCATCAGGGCTGTATGGCTGGGGCGTGAGCTTGCCGTTGAACCAGAACTTATTCGCCGGCGAGAACGGTCCCTCCGCTGGCTGGGCATGTCCGTGGTAAACCACGCGGCTGAGGTCGTCCCGGTTGATCGCTTCTGAAATTGCCCGCCGGAAGTCTGCCGAGCGGAACCAGGTTTTCTTGTAGCCTGGAATCGGCGCTTTCGTCACTTCGTTGAACCAGAGTTGCTCGCTATCGAGTGAAGGACCAGCGTCGCGCACCTGTTGCGGCGAGGTCGACGCGAGCTTGTCGAAATATTCAGCGTCAAGAGAGTTGATCAGATCCAACTCGCCGCGCTTGAAGCGCAGCATCTCCACGTCGCGGTTGGGTTGTACGTCGAGCCGAATCGAATCCAGATAAGGCAGCTTGCGTCCCTGCTCGTCCGTCTTCCAGTAGTTGGGGTTCCGCTTCAAGAGCACAGTCGAGCCCGGCTTGTAATCCGCAACCATGAATGGTCCGAGCACCGCCATTTCTCTCTTCGGCGAGTGTTCGGAAAGAATCGCAACCTGGTCGAACAGCCGGTCTAGCCCAGCCACCGGAGCGGGAAAGGTAATTGAAATCTGAGTTGAAGAGATCACCTTGGTTTCAACATTACCCGCGCCCGAGCGAAACGCGTCTCCGGTAGGCGAATGCAGCGCCGGGTCCATTAACCGTTGAATGGTGTAGGCGACATCGCCGGCCGAAAACGCGGTGCCATCGGAGAAGGAAATCCCACTGCGCAGGCGGAACGCAATCTGCCGGCCATCCTTCGACACCTTCCACGACATCGCTAATCCCGGTTCGAGTTCCTGGGTTTGGCGATTCACCCGCACCAGCACTCCTCCCGTTAAATAGCGGATCGCGGCAGAAGCGTCGTCGTCCACTTTCACAGGATCGAAAGTCTTCGGCTCGGAACGCAGGCAGAATCTCAGTTCACCGCCACCTTGCGCCATCGCGCTCAGCCCGAGAAATTCGAGACCGAGGATCGCGATTGCGATTGCCTTCCCGCAGGACCGTGCCATCCCCACCCGCTTTCTCTCGTACAATTTCATGCGGCCATCTCTTCTTGCCGGGACAGCAAAAGCTGAAACGACGTCACCACCACGACCAACAAAATCAGCGGAACAAATTTCCACGGTTCTTCGCCCACGGAAACCATTCCCTCCAACTCTTTCAGCAGACTTCCCCAGGAAGGCATGGGTTCCGCCACGCCCAGTCCAAGAATTCCCAGGTTGGCCTCACTCAAGATGAAGACCGGAATCGAAATCCAGAACTGCGCATAGAGCACGGGCCGCAAATTCGGCATGACATGAATCCAAAACAGCCGCCCCCCGGAGAGCCCCGCTGCTCGCGCCTGCCGCACAAAATCGGAGGTGCGCAGCGATCCCGCAGTGGCGCACAACACTCGCGCCGCGCTTGTCCAACCCAGAAGTCCCAGCAACATAAAGGTCACCATCACAGAAACCACAGGGGAAACGTTCAGTGGCATCAGCGCCCGCGCAGTAATCAAGAGGAATAACCATGGCAGCGATAGAAACAGATCGGTCACAGCCATCGCCAAGCGCGCCCACGCTCCCCCCAGGTACCCTGCCAGGCCTCCGATGAAGGCCGCCATCAACGTAGAAATCAAAGCCGCGGCCGGGGCCAGGAGAAGCGAGATGCGGGTGCCATAGAGCACGCGGGCAAATCGGTCCCTGCCAAGATCATCGGTTCCGAGCCAGTGTGAGCGCGATGGCACCGCATTCGTCACATCGCGATACTGTTTCGCATATCCCGAGGGCGACAGCCAGGTGGCGGAAATAGAGGCGCTCAACACCAGCGCCAGTGCCACCCAAGCCAGCTTCCGCCAGAGGTTCATGCTCTCTGGCTCCGGACCATATGGCCGATTACATCCGCTCCCGAGTTGGCCAGCAAGGTTACCAGTGTCACCAGGACCGTGATATTTACCAACAGAGGAAGATCGCGCGCCAACGCCGCTTGCCACGCCAGTTGTCCGATGCCGGCCAGGCCGCACAAAGCTTCGACTGGAATCGCCGCGCCCACGGCCATACTCACAGACACTCCAGCCACGGCCAATATTTGCGGCGCTGCGACCGGCACGACGTGCCAGAACAGAATGCGAGCCTCGCCCAGACCCTTCGCCCGGGCTGTGATGATGTGGGGCAGAGCGTACGCCTTCACCAGCAGGTTTCGCGTATACCGGTAAATGCTGGGAAAAACAATAAGAGCAATCGCCAATGACCCCGGTACATTCCACAACACCGAGAGCAATGCCAGCACTGCGGCCGGGATGCAAAGAAAGGTCCCGCTTACTACAGTCGTCAGCGTGTCGTAAATTGAAAGCCGCAGCCAGGCTGCGCTTAAGGCGAGCGTCAGGGCCAGCGTCCAGGCCAGTGCGAGTCCGGCGGCCAGCAATCGCCCGGTGAGCGGAGCGCGGTCGCGCAGCAGTGTCCGCACGGGTTGCCCCAAGGCAAGTGAGGTTCCGAGGTCACCGTGCGCGGCTCGCTTCATGTAGGAGAAATAGAATTTCACGATGTTGTGATCCTGCTTCCGGGCTTCACGCAACGCCTCGACGCTCTGCGAACTCAGGTGCGGATCCAGCTGTTGTTCATCAACGTCAAAGCCGGGGGAAAACCGCACCAGGACTGCGGCCAGGAGTCCCCCAAGAAGAAGGGTCGCCGCCAGTGTCAGCACGTGCCCGGCAATTTTCCATTTCAGCATGGCGGGTTTGCTCTAGTTCACCGAAGCGCCCTGAGCTTGGCGATCGTGGCGCACGGCCGATTGTTCATGGTGAATCTGCTTGATGGAATACATGCGGCGGTCGGCTTCCGCGAGCAGCGCTTCTACGTCGTACCCATGTTCTGGACAAAACGCCGTACCGACACTGAGGGTGACGAGATCTTGTCCGCAGGTCAGCCTTCCCGCCTCAATGGCTGCCTGATTCAAGCGGTTTGCCTTCTCCAGGGCAGCGTCGGGACTGAGGCCGGGGGCAGTAATCACGAACTCGTCTCCGCCCATGCGCGCGACGTAGTCGTAACCGCGGCAGGCTTCTTTCAGCCGCAAGCTGAACTCGCGCAGCAGCTTGTCTCCTTCCAGGTGCCCGAACGAGTCATTGACCTTTTTGAGCCCGTCGATATCACAGACCATCACCGCCAGCGTGCTCTTCATGCGGCGGCACCGAGCCACTTCCTGCGTAAGGTGGACGAACAGCGAGCGCGCGTTGGGCAGTCCGGTCAGGAAGTCGGTGGTCGCCGAACTTTCGGCTTGTTGATACTTCAGCGCGTTCTCCACCGAGAGTGCCACCTTCGAAGCCACTGCCAGCAGCACCCGCAAGTGGTCGGGCGTAAAGGCGTCCGGGCTCGACTGGTACATGGCCAGAACACCCACCACTCCACTCAATCCCTGCAGCGGTACCGCGAGCGCCGAGGAGAGGGTGGCGTATTTCTCCGGATCGGCGACGTAGCCCGCCTCCACCTGCGGGTTGCCGTTGATGATCGGTTTGCAATTCTCCGCCACCCAACCGCATAAACCTTCGCCGACGCGAATTTTCAGCGAAGACAAAACGCGGAAGTTCTCGCCGCTCACCAGTTCCGGCAACAGCCAACCGTTGCGGTTCACGAACACGGCGATGGAATCGTAGGGAATCAGCCGGCGCAGCCGCATCGAAAGCACCGACAGGGTCTCGCTCAAACTCAACGAGTTCCCCAGATCCTGACTCAGCTCGAACATGGCTTGCGCTTCTTGTCGTGCCGCCGCGATCGAAGTCAGGAAGTCGGCTTCGTTCTGCTTGGTGTCTGGCCAATTTTCGAAGCCCGTGGCCGGAGCGAGACCGCGTTCCACGCGGATATCTTTGGAAAACCCTGGGGGAATGAAACCGGCATCCTGGGTCTGCGCCACCCTTTCCAGGTTCAAGTAGTGCCGCTCCATGAGTTCCACTAATTTCGGATCAAACCAAGTACCTGCTCTTTCTTTCACTTTCCTCATGGCTTCATCCAGCGGCATCGCCGGACGATACTGCCGGTCGGAGGCTAGTGCGTCGAGACAATCCACGACTGCCAGAATTCGCGCTCCGATGGGAATCTCTTCGCCGGCAAGTCCGGCGGGATATCCCGAACCGTCCCATTTTTCGTGGTGCGATCGCACAATCGGCGCCACCGGATAGGGGAAGGCCACGCGGTCGAGGATCTCGGCACCGACCAGAGGGTGGACTTTCATTTTCTCGAACTCTTCCGGGGTCAGCTTGCCCGGTTTGTTGATGATGTGCTCCGGCACCGCGAGCTTGCCAATATCATGCAACAGAGCCGCGGCTCGCAGGGCCTCGATCTCGTCGGGGGGCAGACCGATCACCTTGGCCATTTCCACCGCGTAAGTCCGTACCCGCTGCAGGTGCCGGTGGGTGGTATGGTCCTTGGCCTCAATCGCCAGCGCCAGCGCTTCGATGGTTCGCATATTCAACGAAGCAATTTCTTCCACGTGCCGCTTCTCAATCTCCACCCGGTCTTTCTCGGCTTCCAGCCGGCCCAGATACAATCGATAGGACCGGTATACCCAATAAATCAGCGGAAGCACGAGCAAAGATGTTTCCCAGCCCGCCTGCTTGTTGATGATTCCGACCAAGCCTACCGCTGCCGCACCCACCAGGTAATAGGGAAAAGACCAAAAGTAGCACTCCGACCAGACCTTACGGCTGGACTTGCCTTCGGTCAGGGCGATGACGATCGATATCGGCAATGTGTTCGCCAGGAAGAACACCAGAGCCGCCATCATCAGTGGAATTGGTTTGTTGGCGCCCAGCCTGGCCGCGAGCCAGTGATAACTCAGGTAGCAAAGCGCGCTCGCATTCGCCATCATTCCGAGCACGTTGAATACGACCTTGATCGGGTCCAGCCGGTTGCGCGTTTGCCAGACGCTCTGCAGCAGCGTGGCGGTGCAGCCGATGACTAACGTCTCCGGCAAGCTTAACTCCACCACACCGAGAAGAATGAAAAGGAAGTTCACTGACATCGTGCCGTCGATGCCCGGCAATTGGACCTTCAGGCTGGAAGCCAGAAGGGCCACTGCGAGATAACAAACAAATCGGGTCAGATCGGCAGACTGCCAGTGCAAGACGGCGGAGGCCAGCACGACCATTCCGATCGAGGCCGTCATTCCGACAAGTAATTTTGTCCGAGTCGACATTCTTGCGTCTTAGACAGACCGCACCCTGCGCCGGGCGCAGTCCTTCCCGCAAGCGCCCTCCGGCTCCAGTCTGGTTGTCCAAATCCTATTGTCTTTGCAGGGCTTTAAGAAGCTTACTTACGTCACCCGGCAGAGATCGGTAACCCGCCTTGGTTACTAACGTGACCGAATTCCTGGGGGTCGACGCCCTTCCGTTCGCCGTCCGGCCGATTACTGTCGTCACCGGCGGAAGTTACATACTTCTGTAGCGGCCCACTTCGCTGTGTCAAGATCAAAACAACGCGCGTGCGGAATGCCTTCACCCAAGCTAAACTCGCGGTCTCAATCCTCTCCAATGGCTCGTCCAGACCCTGCTATTCCTGTGTCCGAAGCCGTCCGCACAGCAATTGCCGATTCGGATAATGCCGATCGAATCGCAGTCTTGTATGCCGATCTGAAAGGCAAGATCACGGCCTGCAACGAGGCCGCCGCCAACGTTTTCAGTTGTGCTCGTGGGGAAATTGTCGGCAAGAGTCTGACGGCGTTTGTTACGGGCGAAGATGAAGCCAGGCAACGCCAACTGCTCGAAACCGTACTGACGGCCCTGGGCCAACATGGTGTGTACCGCTCTCAACTGAGCCGTAAGAGCAAGTCAGGAAAAGATTTCAACGCAGAATTGTCCGTAACTTTGCTGCATGATATCGGCCACGCTCCGGCAGGTGCGGTTGCCATGATCACGGTAGCGAGGCCTCAGTCTCATTCGGCGTCGGCACTGAGCCAAGTCCATACGTCCGAAGCGGACGATGTGCCTCATACTGTCTCTCGTGAGATTGAGGGCGCGCATCTCATTCTCGCCAGCCCGCTCATGCACCGGTTCATGCGAATGGTAGACCGCGTCGCCGGCCACACCGAAAGCGTGTTGATCACCGGGGAAACCGGAACTGGCAAGGAACTCATCGCGCGCACGATTCACCAGTCTTCACACCGCAGCAGCCGCCCGTGGGTCGATATCAACTGCGCCGCGCTACCCGAAAACCTGGTTGAGAGCGAATTGTTCGGATACGAGAAGGGGGCGTTTACCGGCGCCGATGTATCCAAACCGGGATTGTTCGAACTCGCCGACCGGGGCACGCTCTTCCTCGATGAAATCGGCGACCTCCAACTCCAGACCCAGGTCAAGCTCCTGCGGGTGCTGGACGGCTACCCTTTTTACCGGCTGGGCGGCCACCGCAAAATCAAAGTAGACGTGCGCATCGTCGCGGCCACCAACCAGGATCTCGACGCAGCCGTTGCGACGGGACGCTTTCGTCAGGACCTGTTCCATCGCCTCGGGCAGTTTCAGCTTCGCGTACCGCCGCTGCGCGAGAGGCCTGAAGATATCGTGGCCCTGGCCGAGCACTTCCTCACACTCAAGAAACCCAGAAGCTCCTACGCCCCCGAAGCCGTGTCCGCCTTGCTTTCGCATCGCTGGCCGGGCAACGTCCGCGAATTGCGTAACCTGGTCGCGAGGGTTGCGGTGGAGTCCAGCCTTCCTGAGATTCGCAGCTCCCAAATTAAAGCCGCAATGTCCGGAGCCCCGGCCGAGCTGCGCCAGACCGCTTCAATGCCGGTCGGCAACCTTGACAGCATGGAAGAACAGATGATCATCCGCGCTCTGGAGCGCAGTGGAGGCCATCGCAGCCAAGCCGCGGAACAACTCGGAATCTCGCGCCGCACCCTTAGCCGCAAGCTAAAGGAGTACAACATCAACGCATTTGCCGGCGAGGGTACGAATACTTTGGGCCTTATCAGCCTGGAGCAGCAGAAATTTTTCCGCGCCCGCATCGACCGCTCGGTCACGCTGAAGAACCAGGCCGGTGACGAGGTTTGTGTCCAGGGCGTAAACCTCAGCACCGGGGGGATGGGCCTTGACGGTCTGAAAGACCCCATGCGGTTTACCGGCCTGCTCGACGTGAGCTTCCCGCTCCCCGAAAGCGACACCATCTTTCGGGCGAAAGCCCGCATTGTGTGGATGGGTGGCGAAGGCCGCGCCGGTCTTCGCTTTGCCGTGATCGACCCTGAACTCTTCGAGCAACTTCAGCACTGGACCAACGAGAAAATGAAAGACGAAGGCTGGGACTTGCCCGCCTGATCCTCGCCGAACCACACTGCCCTTCTCCCGCCAGTACTGCTAGTGAACCGGCGCAGGCTGAGGCGCAGCCTGCGGGGCCGTTGCTCCTGGACTCGAGAAATTCACCTTCGGAACTTCGCGCGACCCCGGCGAGGCTTCGAAGTAAGCTTCGTTCGGTTTGAAACCGGCAAAACCCGCGAAGAAGCTGTTGGGGAACTGCTGCACATAGGTGTTGTAATCGCGCAGAGTGTCGTTGTAGCGCTTTCGCTCGACTGCAATGCGATTCTCGGTACCCGCGAGTTCATCCTGCAAGCGCAGAAAATTCTCGTTGGACTTCAACTGCGGGTAGTTCTCCACAACTAGCAGCAGGCGCCCCAGGGCTCCATCAAGTTGTCCGTTGGCGGCAATCTTCTCCTGCGGCGTGCCCGCGGAGAGCAGAGCTGAGCGGGCTTTCGCGATATCGCCGAACACCGTCACTTCCTGCTGAGCGTATCCCTTCACCGTCTCCACGAGGTTTGGGATCAGGTCGGAGCGGCGTTGCAGCACGATGTCCACCTGCGACCAGGCGGCTTTTACAGCCTCGTTCTTACTGACCAGGGTATTCTTCACGGTGACGTACTGACCAAAAACAAACAGAACAACCAGCAACACAATTGCCACGACAACGATGACTGCGATCAGCGCCTTGCTCATAAGATTCTCCTGACCATCAGCATCCGCGATCTCTACCGTGAGCCCGCGGTGCCTGAGTCCAGCATTTTATCAACTGCGGTGGTTACCTGCTCCAGAGCTGAAAGATAGCGCGAAAAGACATCCGCCACATTGAATGGTTTGCGGCCGGATTTGTGTTCGCGAACGTCCAGCACCTGCAGAATGCCCGACGCATCGAATCCAATCTGCTTCGACAATGCCTGCACGGCCTCGCGCTTGCCAACCGGGGCATCGTGACCCAGCACAATCAGTGCGTGGCGAAAAAGAGTAGCGAATGACGAGACCGATCGTAACAGCAACTCCCACAGCCGTGCTTCGTTTCCTGTGGCCAGCACCAGGTGCTGGCGCAGCAGCGTAAGTTTTTCCCTCAGTTCGTATTCCACCTGCACACGGTGCAGCCCGGTGGGAATCGACAGACCCTGCAGAATGTCTTCGCCGAAGAGTACGCGGTGATGCCGTTGCATGTCCATCAGCTCAATCGTAAACACGTCGGTCGAGCGCTCCACTTCATCGCGAGTCATGAACAGCGGTGGCGGTTGTTTCTGCGCATCCCACCATTTCACGGCGGGGGCTGTCGCCTGCAATGCAGCGAAGGAGCTGTCGCGAAGCACGCAGAACAAATTCACATTTGAGAATTCGGGATGAAAGTCTCCCGCTACGGCCGATCCAAACAGGATCACACTCTGCAGGTTCGCTCCGGCCGCTGCCCGCAACCGACTGACAAAGTCGCTGATCTTTTCTTCCGGTACCATGGCTCCCTCGCTGACTACCAGCTGCTGCTGCCTCCGCCGCCCCCTGAACTTCCACCGCCGAAACCCCCGAAACCGCCACCTCCGCCGAACCCGCCACCACCACCACCCCAGCCCCCGCCTCGACCACCGCCACCAAACATCCCAGAAAAAAGCATCCAGAAGACTACACTACGAAGCGGAGTAAGAAGAACGATGAGCACGATGATTATCAGCAGAATAATTCCGCCAGCTGATATCCCTCTGCCCGGCCGCTCCATCGGTTCCGTTGGGGCCGGCGCGAGTTGCGGCATCGTAAGTTGAACCCCCGCATCCTGCGCAATGACCTGCGCAACCCGCGACGTGACTAGTAGGAGTCCCTGGCCATAATTTCCACTCCGCATGAGCGGGATTGCCTCCCGCTGAAATGAAGTCACCTTCCCATCCGTCAGGATAGGCTCGAGCCCGTAACCGACCTCAATACGCGCTCGATGGTCATCGATCGCATATAGGATTAGCACTCCGCTATCCTTGGTCTTGCTGCCCACTCCCCACTGATGAAACAGATCGACCGCGTAGCTTTCAATGTCGGAGCCATCGAGTGAGTGGACTGTCACCACCGCTATTTGCGCATGCGCTTTCTCGTCAATCTGCCGGCAGATGTCATCCATCTGGGCGATCGTGTTCTGGTTCAGAACGTGGGCAAAGTCGTTGACGTAGTCGGTGGCTTTGAGTCGAGCGACCGGTTCGCTTCGCGCCGCAACAGTCAACAACACAAGGCTGGCGAGAACGACACGCAATCGGGTTCGCAGATTCATCGGAAGCAAAATTGTACAGGACCCCCGCGAAGGCTGGACGGCGCAGAGACCGAAGCAACGATCAAGAAACAAAACGCGCGAGTCCTGCTTCGCACGTTTCATGGCGCCGCTCGATTCCTGCTAATTAACCCGCAACAACATCAAGGTGCCGCTCTCGATCCGGACGTTGTTCTTGTCTGAACTCAACAAAGAACCGGTGTTCGAGTTCGCCGCCGTTGTGGTCATCTTCAAATTCGGGATTCCGATCACTCCTTTGGTCTGGGCTGTGATCGGCGCGCGTGGCTTGATCTCGCTGGGGGTATCGGCGCCGGATGAAGAAGAGGGCGGCGTGATTGTCGAACCTGGCAGGCCGGCCCGCCCGTTCGCGTTGGGGTTCATCGCACTGCTGGGCAGAGGAGATGAGCTGCCTCCGCCGTCGCCACCGTTCTGATCGTTCTGGTCATCCAGCGAACCGATAATTGCCTGAATGGACATTGGCAGCGCCATCTCGCTGCCATTCTTCATCACAGCGTGTTCAAACACGATCCCGAGTTGAGATTCCTTCTGCTCCTTGCTGCGCGCCTGCACCGCGGTGATGTGGCCCATCACCCTGGTATCTTTGGGCACCAGCACTTCCCCACTGTTGCTCTTCACATCCTGCGTAACCCTAGCCGCGACTTCCTCGCCGGCTTTCGCTTTCTTCGCGTCGACCGTTTTGCTCAACGACACTGCAATGACGCTGCCGGAAGCGACCCGCGTCACAGCTCCTCCCTGAGGCGACGTGGCGCCGGCCTGCGGCGGTGACGGCGCTGACGCCGCCTGTTGGGCAGCCGCAACTGACAACATCAATATTCCCGAAAAAATGCAGATCAAAACTGTTTTCATCGACTCCCTCCTCCAATGCTACCAATCAAAATGTTTGCCTTCGTCTTTTCCGGGCGCCACACTCGCCCTTGCTGTTCGATGCGCTTTCACACGCGAGAGGACAACTCTCAAACTCTACTTTCTTGCGGTTAATAATTCCACCCTCCGAGCTCGCGCATTGTGTCAGAAGCCGACTTTAACAAGATTCGTGACCGTGTCATCGCAGGCCACCAGCAACGGCTTTCTGTGACTTCTGGTGCGATCCTGCGCTATCATCAAGCAGATGCCTGCTATGCGCCCGAACCATCCATTTCAGACTGACGATCCACGCCTGGAGCCGATTCATGCCAAGGTGATTGCCGGCGAGCGGCTCGACTCCGTGGATGCCCTCACCTTGTACCGCTCTGGCGATGTGCTGGCTGTCGGCTGGATGGCCAATCACGTCCGCGAGCGCATGCATGGCGATTTAACGTATTTCAACGTAAATCGCCACATCAATCCTACCAATGTTTGCGTTGCCGCTTGCCGGCTCTGCGCCTTCGGCCGCAAGAAAGATGCCCCCGGCGCCTACACCATGGCGCTTGATGAAGCCTTTGAAACCGCCGCTTCGGGATACAGCGAGGCGGTCACTGAATTCCACATCGTCGGCGGCTTGCATCCCGATCTGCCGTTTCAATATTTCCTCGATCTCTGCTCCGGTCTGAAACAGCGCTTTCCCCAGGTTCATCTCAAGGCTTTTACCATGGTCGAGGTTGCGTATTTATCCAAGCGCGCCAGACTTTCCATTCGCGAGACGCTGGAGCAATTGAAAGCTTCAGGAGTGGATTCCCTCCCCGGCGGCGGCGCCGAAATATTTGCTGACCGGGTTCGCCACATCATCTGCGATCACAAGATCGACGGCGACCAGTGGCTCGACACTGCCAGACTCGCCCACCAGATCGGACTGAAGTCCAACGCGACCATGCTCTACGGCCACGTCGAGAACCATGAGGATCGCGTTGATCACCTGCTTAAGCTGCGCGCGCTGCAAGACGAAACCGGCGGCTTCCAGACTTTTATTCCTTTAGCCTTTCATCCCGAGAACACTGCGCTGCAGCATCTGCCGAAGACCACCGGCATGCTCGACATCAAACAGATCGCGGTCAGCCGCCTCGTGCTCGACAACTTTCCGCACATCAAATCCTACTGGCAGATGATGACGGCCAGGATCGCGCAGATTTCACTGCGCTTCGGCGCCGATGATATGGATGGTACGGTGATCGAAGAGAAGATCTATCACGATGCCGGCGCAACCACGCCTCAGGGGATGCAACGAGAGGAACTCGAGCGTCTGATCCGCGCTGCAGGGCGGGCGCCGGTTGAGCGCGATACGCTCTACAGACCAGTAACGCGCACTGAGACTTCGGTCACGGTTGCGGTGTAGCGCAAACGAAAGTCCGTACCACGAGAAGTGTTGAGCACTGACACTATTCCCGATTACATCGAAGCCCGAATCAGGCGGCCGGCCCCCGATGGGGTCCGAGTGGTCGAGGGTTCGACGCCGGTCGTAGCCTTTGGAGATGTTCGCAAGGCCCGGGTGGCGACGCTCGGCTGGAATCCGAGCAAGGCCGAATTCCGGGACGGGGACGGTCGCGAACTCGTGGGGGATTCCAGGCGACTAGAAACCCTGACCTCACTCAACTGCCAGGATCTAACTACCGCCCCCCGCGCAACCGTAGCGCGCGTCTTTCGGGGCTGCAATTCCTATTTTTCCCGCCACCCCTATCACCGCTGGTTCGACAGACTCGATAAGGTCCTGAAGTGCGCGGACTACAGCTTCTATGACGGTTCGGCATGCCATCTTGACTTGGTGCAATGGGCGACTGACCCCGTTTGGTCGCGGCTCAATCGATCTGAGAAGGAGGCACTACTGAGAGCGGATCTGCCAATGCTGTTTCGGCAACTTGAGCTGGAGCATATTCGCCTCCTGTTGCTGAACGGGAAGGGAATTGTGCGTGCGTATCGCGAACGCGTTGCACTTGCACTCGAGGAAGCACCGGCTCGCCGAGGACGCGTTGAGATATACGCTGGGCGCTCGCCGAGGGGTCTGCTCGTAGTCGGCTGGAACATCAATCTTCAAGGCTCGTTCGGGGTTTCGAATCATGAGATCGCTGAAATCGGTGCGAAAGTAGCTGACATAGTGGGTGCGAATCTCCGCTAGCTCGCGGCGTGCGCCCTGCGGCCTTTCTTAGCCCCTCCCGCTACCGGGTTTCCGTTGGTACTCGTCATGGCATGGCGGAGCAACAAGTTGAGCCTCGTCTGATATCCCTTGCCATACCCCTTCTGCCACTCGGTCACATCCTCATCGAGTCGCAGAGTCACCGACCTTTTCGGTAGCCGGTAGAACTTGCCTATCTCCACCTTACTCCAGTCCAAGCTTACCGGAATGCCGGAGAAATCAATGTCTTCGTCTTTCATGGCCGCGACCCCGGTGATGTCTCTCTTGCTCCTTGCTTGGCTTCCTCATTTGGCAGAGACATCCCCAAGCATCGCCGACCGAAGCAGTTGGTTCATCCGGGTCTGATATCCCTTGCCCTGCCGGCGCAGCCAAGCGACAACATCAGCGTCGAGCCGGACAGTGAGTTGCCGTTTCACCGGGCGGTAAAACGGATTGCGCACCGCGTTCTTAAAAAAGTCGTCCCCAAGCCGCCGTATATCGGAAAAGTCTATTTCGCTGTCCGGCTTGGCGGTGAGAGCCACAATCTCCCGACGCTGCGCGTGGGTTAGTGCTCTAGTATTCGCGATTTTTTTGACGTTCTTTCTCATAGCGAAGTCTCTCTTTCCGGTCGGCCTTTCGAGCCGAGATGATCCGGATGACCTCGTCATCCTCGTTCTCGAAACGGACAGTATGGGCTACCAGCAACAGCAGCACACCCCCGGCAAGTCCAAGCGTTTGCCAACGGCGCTCATCACCTTCGATGCGGTCGTGGTCGAACTAGGGCCTCTGGATCTTCAAACACCTGCAGAGCAACGCCGAAGCTCACGCCGTGCTTTCTTTTGTTTGCTCTCGCCTTAGCCTGATCCCGCTCAAAGTGGATCATATCACCTACAAACTCATAATACCATTACTGTAGTTACAGCAGGGGTGGGGCCAATCCCGCGGAATGTCTAGCGGTAGTCCTCAAGGGTACGACAGATAAGAGGCCGGAGCCGGGACGTGTTCTCCGGCCACTTTGAAACGAAAAAAACTGAACCTGGAAACTGCTTCCCTACAGCTTCTCGAAGAATTCGCACGCCGAACAGGAAATGTAGATCCCGCCCGGAACCCCGCGCTCGCGGTCCTTCATCCGCTTGACGATGCGGGTCGTCTTGCCGCACTTGGGACAATCCGTGCTCTTACTCGTGTCCATGACCTTCTTGCGGTCCGCTGTTTTCGCGATTTTAGCGCCTACTGCCATGATTCGTTTCTCCTGATCTCAAATGCGCAGCGATCCGCGAGTTCGCGCGGATGATTGTGGATGGGATGTGCTAAACGGAATCCACTCTGGAAGACTCTGCGGCTGCGACTCGTTTCTCTTCCGTCGTGCTTTATTTTACAGTAGGTTCGTGCCGGGTGTCTTGCAGGCCTGGATTCAATAAGCATCTCATGCCGCCATATCTGGGCCCTCTCGTTAAGACGATTCTGTTCACCATCGTCGTCCCAGGATCGGTGGCGGTGGGCATTCCCTACCTCTTGATGGGCGAAGTGCCGGCGCCCGAACTCGGACCGTTGGCCGTCTTCGGCCTGCTCGTGATTGGGGCGGGAGCGAGCATCTACTTCCGCTGCGCATGGGAATTTTCGGTCCGTGGATTGGGCACACCTGCCCCCATCGCTCCCACGAAATTTCTGGTGGTCGGCGGCCTTCACCGCTACGTGCGCAATCCGATGTACCTCGGCGTGGCTCTGGTCATTGTGGGGGAGGCGGCATTGTTTCGCGCCCCTCACCTGGCGGAATACGCAGCCCTCATGCTTCTGATCGCGCATCTCTTCGTGATTTTCTACGAAGAACCTACGCTGCACCGCCAATTCGGCGACTCCTATGATGAATACCGCCGGGCGGTACCGCGCTGGATCCCGCGCATCGGAAAATGTATCCGCGCAATCGGGATTGCTCGCATTGACCTCGCTCCCCCGCCCCTGCTACCGTCTAATGTTTGCCCTCCGGCGCGCGCCCCGTCCTACGGGCGGCAAACAAGCCTGACCGCATTCTGTTTGCTGATTATTTTCCAAGTTTGACATCCATTTCATCGTCATGGAGATTCATCATGCCTGCCATCAAATTTCGCGGCGTCGATTTCATCCAGTTCGATTCGCTGCTAACTGAAGAGGAGCGGCTGGTCCGCGACACCACCCGCCAGTTTATCGAGGACAACCTGGTCCCTATCATCGAAGAGTGCAACCGCGCCGGCCGCTTTCCCCGCGAACTGGTAAAACCCATGGCCGATCTTGGATTCTTTGGCGCCTCCCTTAAAGGCTATGGCTGCGCCGGCATGGGCAACGTCGAATACGGGTTGATGACCCAGGAACTCGAGCGCGGCGATAGCGGTGTGCGCAGCTTCGTCAGCGTACAGTCGGGACTTTGCATGTACCCGATCTACGCTTTCGGCAGCGAGGAGCAGAAGCAGACCTGGCTTCCCCCGATGCAGAAAGGCGAGAAGCTTGGTTGCTTTGGCCTCACCGAACCGGGCTTTGGTTCGAACCCTGGCGGCATGCGCACCCGCGCCCGCAAAGTAGGCAGCGAATATGTTCTCAACGGCGAGAAGATGTGGATCACATCGGGCACGATCGCCGACGTCGCGGTGATCTGGGCCAAGGTGGAAAACGAAAATGACAAGATTCGCGGCTTTCTGGTTGAAACCGACCGTCCCGGATTCAAGGCCGACGACATTCACGGCAAGTGGTCGCTGCGCGCTTCTGTAACTTCAGGCCTATCGTTGCAAGACGTGCACATCCCGGAGTCGAACCTGCTGCCGAAGAGCGATGGCCTGAAATCGCCCCTGCAGTGTTTGAACCAGGCCCGCTACGGCATCGCCTGGGGCGCAATTGGAGCGGCCATGTCCTGCTACGACTGCGCTCTGCAGTACGCCATCTTACGGAAGCAGTGGCGCGATCAGCCCATTGCTTCACATCAACTGGTGCAGGACAAGCTCACTTGGATGATCAGCGAGATCACGAAGGCGCAACTGCTTGTGCTGCAAGTCGGTCGTCTGAAAGACGCCGGTAAAGTTGAGCACCAGCACATTTCCATGGCGAAGCGCAACAACGTATGGATGGCCCTCGAGTGCGCCCGCATCTCGCGCGACATACTGGGCGCAAACGGCGTCGCCGATGACTACCCGATCATGCGGCACATGATGAACCTGGAGTCGGTGAAGACCTACGAAGGCACGCACGACGTGCACTCGCTGATTATCGGGCAGAGCGTCACGGGGATCGACGCGTTCTAACTGGGTGGTCACAGTTAATCTCTGGCTATTTTCGCCCTGAGAGCGCATTAGATTTTGGGGCAGACACGAGGGCGAATGCAATATGCCTGAGTTCCTCCGCACAGCTTTGGGTCCGGTATTGGCACTAGTGGGAACGCTTGTGGCGGCAGTCTTGGGTTACCGCCAATGGCGCAAGCAGCAAGACCTGGCTCGTTATGGCGGGTTCCTCTCGGAACGGCAGGCCGCTTACAAAGATCTTTGGCAAGAGCTGGAAGCAGTGCACCTGTATGTCAGAGGTCAAGTATTTAACGAAGAGAAGTTTCGCAAGCTCGTTCGAGCAGCGAATACACATATTATCAGAGCTGGCCTCCATCTTGATCCAGGAGAAAACAAGCGTGCCGCTGACTACTTGACGGCCCTAGGCAACTTAGGAAGACTGTTGGCGCAAAGCGCCGAGACCGGCGCGAAAACGGAAGCGCGGGAGGATCTCGCTATGACAGGTCAGCTATCCCCGCGGGTGATGGCTCAGGTGAAACGACTAGACGAGGCCTATACCGCTGTCGAGGAAACGCGGGAACGCCTGATTGCTCATTTTCGACAGGTGCTTGGTGGCAACCTTTTTCCGTAAGGAACCCTTAGGTTCTCACGCCGTCGGCTTCTCCCGCGGCGGTTCCACCGCAAGAAACTCCTGCGCGAAGCCCTGTGCATAGCTCTCCAGCAACGACTGCACCCGCCCCTGATCAGTCGACCGCAGCACCAATCCCGCGTGGTGATGTTTCTTAATCCGCAAAAACACCTCCGGGTCGCTGTATCCCGAAGTATCCGGATCCTCCTGACGCGCCAGCGAGAGAATCACTCCGGCATACTCCTCGCGCACCGGAGGAAGCTGGTAAGTGCCGTCCTCGCCGGCGATTTCGATGCGGGCCCACTCACGCCACAAATTGATCCCTGTGGCCGCCTCGACCATCTCGTTGATGTATGCCCCGCCCACACGCGCCGCACATTCCAGAAAATAGAAGTGTCCATCGGCCTGTGCCCGGATGAATTCCGCGTGCGCCACGCCGCGCACCAGGCCAAGCGCCGCAATCAGGTCACGGTTGATTTGCCGCAGGCCGGCGTCCGCTTCGCTTCCGCGCAGCACGGTGAACGTTGTGAAAACGCCCCCGCCCTGGGCCACGTTCATCGGCGGTTTCCCGTACTTGCTCACGTTAGCGAAAACTACTTCGCTCTCCGAGACCACCGAATCCACGTGGTAGACCTCGCCGGGAACGAATTTCTCAAGCAGATAAGTTGATCTTTTTTCGCCCAGTTGCTCCAGCACGGGCCACAGCTCTTCCGCGGCGTGAATTTTCTTGATCCCGATGGCCGAAGCCTCCTGCCGCGGTTTCAGTACCCATGGCCCCGGCACATGGTCCAGGTAGTAATGGATGTCGTCCTGATTGAAGACCGGGACAAAATCCGGGACGCGCACGCCCCGGTCGAGCGCCTTCATGCGCATGGCGAGCTTGTCGCGGAAATAGCGCATGGTTGTGAGCCCCATGCCCGGCACGCGCAGATGCTCGCGAAGGGTTGAGGCAGTCTCCATGTCGTACTCGTCAAGCGCGACGATGCGATCGAGTTTCCGGGTACGCGCCAGGTGCGTCACCGCCTGCACGATGTCAGAGAGCGAAATCTCAGCAGGAAGATAGAACGTGTCGTCCAGAGACTCGCGCGGCCAGTCCGCGTCGCGCAACTTGTCGGCTGTAACAAGGATTACGCGGCAGCCCTGGCGCTTGCATTCGCGCATAAACTCCTGTCCCTTCTCGTACGTCGTTATGCAAAGGAAGGTGAGCGGGCGCGGTTCCGGCATGGTTTTCTTTTGAAAACTGGCCTGCGAGAATAGCACGGCGGCCGGGGCCTGGGTAACGAAATTTGTGATCCGGCAGCCGAGTTTATTCAGGAGTCTGACGGAGCCGCGCTGCTAGAATCGATTTGCCCATGAGCACTGTGATTACGACCAGCGTTCCCGTCTCCCGGCGTTCGACCGGGATCCGCATTCTTGCCTGGCTGCTGTTGATCCTGCTGCTTATTGCTGCCGGTGCGATCGCTTACGCTTACTTTGTCGCCCGCGCTGCCCTGCCGCGCATCGACGGAACCCTCCGGATCAAAGGTCTTTCGGCGTCCGTGCAAGTGACGCGGGACGGCCACGGCGTGCCAGCTATCGAGGCCGCGACTTCGGAAGATTTGTTCTTCGCCCAGGGCTACGTCACGGCGCAAGACCGGCTATGGCAGATGGACGTGTCTCGGCGCTTCGACGCGGGCGAACTTTCGGAGATCCTGGGTGAAGGCACGCTGAGAATCGATCGCGAGCAACGCATTCTGGGACTGCGCGCGGCAGCACAAAAATCTCTCGCCCTGGCAAGTCCCCGCGATCGGTCTTATTTTGATGCTTACGCGCGTGGCGTGAACGCATTTATCGAAACTCACGGAAGTCGCCTCCCCCTGGAGTTCCGGATTTTGAATTACCGGCCTAAGCCATGGCTGCCGGAGGACTCCGTCGTTATCGCCAACGGAATGGTGAAGGAGCTGAACTACTACACTTTGGGGGACGAGCTCGCGCGAGAAAGGATTCTGGCCAAGCTGGGACCTGAGCTGACCGCCGATCTCTACGTGAACCGCTCCTGGCACGATCGCCCGCCCACCGTAATGCGGGAAGACCTGAACGATCAGCAAAACCAGGGCGACGCCGACGATGAGGATGACGATGAGGACGCGGGCCCTGACAATTCGGTGACCCAGCGCAGCGGCGCAGCCGAAATATTTACCAGACGGGCTTTGCAAAATCCCAGGGAAGCGGTGAACGGATCGAATGACTGGGTGGTTTCCGGAGCGCACACCGTAACCGGCAAGCCGCTGCTGTCAGATGATATGCATCTCGGGCATCAGATGCCGAACCTGTGGTACGAGGCGCATCTCAAATCTGGCAATCTTGATGTGGCTGGGGTGACGCTGCCCGGAATGCCCTATGTGATCGTCGGACACAATCAACGCATCGCATGGGGATTCACGAATGTCGGACCAACCGTCGCAGATGCGTTTGTCGAAAACTTCAACGCACAAGGGGCATACCAGACGCCGCAAGCCTGGCAGCAGCCCGAGCACCGCCCGGAAGTGATTCACATCAAGGGCAAGCCTGACCTAACCGTCGACGTAAAGATCACGCGGCACGGCCCGATCATAACGGACATCTTGCCCGGCGAGACGCGGCAAGTGGCGCTGCGCTGGACGCTCTACGACGGCCTGCAAATTCCATTCTTCGATATCAATTCAGCGCAGAACTGGGATGAATTCCGCAAAGCGTTTTCGCATTTCGATGCGCCCGGACAGAACGTGGTCTATGCCGACGTCGATGGCAACATCGGTTATCAGGCCACGGGTCGTGTTCCTACTCGAGCTGCCGGAGACGGCAGTCTTCCCGTCAGCGGAGCCGACGATGCTCATGAATGGACCGGCTATATTCCCTTCGAGAAGCTGCCCTGTATCTACAACCCTCCTTCGGGAGTGATCGGGACCGCCAATGGACGCATCGCGCCGGATGGCTACTCCTATTCCATCAGCGCAGAGTGGGAAGCGCCCTGGCGCACCGAGCGCATCTATCACGTGCTGGAATCGGGACGAAAGTTTGCTGCCGCCGATATGCTTGCGCTGGAAACCGATGTTCACTCCGAAAACGATCTCTTCGCCGCCGAGCGCCTCGTCTACGCCATCGATCATGCTTCGAAGCCTTCGGCCCGGGCCAAGCAGGCTGCGGATCTTATGCGCAACTGGGATGGGCGGATGCTTGCCTCTTTGGCAGCGCCCACCATTGCCGTTCGCTCGGCTGAGGAGTTGACGCGACTTCTGCTTGAACCCCGCCTGGGATCTGCGCCGGAGGATCCGCAGCAGCGACGCGAGACCTTGAGCTGGAAGACTTACCACTGGGAGATGCAAACGGTTTGGCTGCAGAATGTTCTTCTGCATCAACCCAAGCGCTGGCTGCCGGAAAAATATCAAAACTACGACGAACTGCTAACCGCCGCGGTGGAAGCTGCGGTGAACGGCCCCGACGCCCCCAAAGATTTGGCCTCGTGGCATTGGGGCAGCGTCAACGCCGTTGAAATTGACCACCCGGTGCTGGGCAAAATTCCCTTGATCCAGCGTTGGGCTGCACCGGGCGTGAAGGAGCAGTCCGGCAGCAAGTACACGGTGAAAGCTGTCACGCGCGATCACGGGCCTTCCGAACGCTTTACCGCGAATCTTGCCGACCTCGACCAATCCACTTTAAACACCGTTACCGGCCAGGGCGGAAACTTCCTGAGCCCCTACTACATGGATCAATGGAAGGCCTGGTACGAGGGCTCGACTTTCACTCTGCCTTTTACTTCTCAGGCGGTCGAGGCTACGGCGTCGCATCGCCTGACCCTGGAGCCTGCGAAATATGCGAAATAAAGGTTCGCGCCGAGCTAGAAGAAGTCAATCGCTTTCACATCGATCACCTCTCCTGTGATCGTGATCGTTCCGGTCGTAACGAAGCTATTCAACAGCAAGCCATCGATGGTCGTATCGTAGACACGCAGTCTGCCGCCTTCCGCCACATACTCCACAAAACGGCTGGCAATGCTCTGGAAGCCAGTTACATCTCCGTTGTCCGGAGGGATAAACACCGTCGCGTTCGTCGTATTAAAGATGGAAAGGCAGCCGCGCACCTCGCCCTGCGGGTTGTTGACGTTGCCCACGTTGGTGCAGGTGTGCGATCCGATGAAGAGTTGGCCGTTGCCGGTCATATCGATGCGATCGTGGTAACCGTCGGTGATGACGGCGCTGCTGGTCACGGCCATCGAGCCGACATCCAGAAGATCCAGACGTCCGCAGGTTGTGGCGGCGGTCGTCTGACCGGTGCACGCATTGTTGGTGGAGGAATTTCCTGCCACGTACAGGGTAGAGCCGTTGAGCCAGCCGATGGTTGCGCCATCCACGGGAACTGGAGTTCCCAGGGTAAACGTTGCCATATTCAGAGTTTGCACGCTGGCGTGCGCGGTTCCCGGCGAGCACTCGGCGCCACAATTCAGAATGTAAGCCGTGCCGCCATCCGCGCTGAAAATTCCGTAAACGGGTCGGCAACCTGAGCACCCCGCCACGATGGTTGGTGTGATTGGGCTGCTGCCGGTGTTCACCAAAAGCGGCGGCACGATGGTTATGTTGTCAGTGTCGTTACTGAAAACCAGAAGCTGGGTCCCATCCGGATTCGATACGATCGTCTGCGCGCCGGGGACGCTGACGGTCGCCGCGACGCCTCCGGCGGCAATATTCAGCACTTCGACCGCTCCGGGAGCAGATCCATGTAGCGGGGCGCTGGGTACCGCGGCGTAACCGTCGCCGGAAGCAAGGACTACCATGCTCGTAGTCGGCCCGGGCAGTTGTATGCCACCGGTCAGAGAATCCCTCTTTGTGGCGACGACTTCGACGTTGTTAGTGGCACTATCGAAGGCCAGCACCGTCGTCCTCTGCGGAGAGATAGCCATAAGACCCGGGGAGCTACCCACACTAATCTCGGTCGATAGGGTGTCATTGGCGCCATCGATGACAATCAGCCCCGGGGAGGCGGTAGGGCTCGCGACGCTTTGCGAAGCGAGAACACGGGTCGTCAGCTGCTTCGACCCCCCGCCACCACAAGACAGAAAACTGAAACCGGCCAGCGCGAACAGGAGTGATAACGGGGCAGCTTTGTTCAAACTTCAGGCTCCTAACTACAGGAAAACCAGAGATTTAACTGCGAAATAGCGGATTATAGCAGAGCGGCGGTAGCAGCCCACTTACCCCGACCCTGGTCCGGGCGTGGCGAACCGCGCATCTCGCTCCATTGGATGCAGAAAACAGCGCTCATCCTGTATTCTGATCGATATGGCAGATGATTTTCTTGCCCGGATCAAGCAGGCCCCGGTTCTATGCGACGGCGCCATGGGAACGCTGCTCTACGCGAAAGGTGTCTTCATCAACCGCTGCTATGACGAGTTGAACCTCTCCCAGCCTGACCTGATTCGCGCGATTCACCACGACTATCTGCAGGCGGGAGCCGAAATTATCGAAACCAACACTTTCGGCGCCAACGCTTTCCGCCTGGCACGCCACAGTATCGCCGATAAAGTACGGGAAATAAATCGGGCGGGTGCGCGCGTGGCCCGCGACGCGGCCAAGAGCTTCGATGTCTGGGTGGCAGGATCGGTTGGCCCGCTCGGGACCAGAATTGAACCCCTGGGGAAAACGTCGTTCGAAGAAGCCCGCCAGGCCTTTCGCGAACAAATCGCAGCCTTGGCCGAGGGTGGCGTTGATCTGCTGATGTTCGAGACCTTTGGCTACCTCGAAGAGCTCCATCAGGCTATGTTGGCGGCACAAGACGTAGGCGCAAAGTTGCCTCTGGTTGTGCAGGTCACGATCGATGAAGATGGCAACTGTCTGGATGGTTCCGATCCCGAGACTTTTGTGCCCCGCCTCGAAGAGTGGGGTGCGGACGTCATCGGTTGCAACTGCAGCGTGGGCCCGGTGGCGATGCTGGACGCGATCGAACGGGTGCGGGCCGCCACTTCCCTGCCGCTCGCTGCTCAACCGAACGCCGGCATTCCGCGCTCCGTAGAAGGCAGAAATATTTATCTTTGCTCCCCGGAGTACATGGCAAGTTATGCGCGTAAGTTCGTTGCCGCCGGCGTGCGCATCGTCGGCGGATGTTGCGGAACCACTCCGGATCACATCCGCGTCATGAAGTCAGCCCTGCGGGTTGGCGAGGCCAGGGGCAAGGCGGCCTCGCCCCCGCTCCCAGGCAGCACGGCTCCGCCAGCGGCGGCCTCAGCCCAACCGCTAGAGGAAAGGTCTCTCCTCGGCGCGAAGCTGGCGCGTGGAGAATTCGTCACGATGGTGGAAGTAGTTCCGCCCAAAGGGACCGACATACGCAAAGAGTTGGAGGGATCACGCTTCCTCAAGTCCGTCGGCGTGGACGCGGTCAACATTCCCGACAGCCCGCGGGCTTCGGCGCGCATGAGCAATCAGGCGCTCTCGCTGTTGGTCCAGCGAGAGGCCGGAATTGACGCCATTCTGCACTACACTTGCCGTGACCGCAACGTGTTGTGCATCCAGAGTGATCTGTTGGGAGCGGCCGCGGTTGGGATCAGGAATTTGATCTGCATCACTGGCGATCCTCCAAAGATGGGCAACTATCCGGACGCGACCGCCGTCTTCGATGTCGATGCCATCGGCCTGGTCAACATCGTCCACAACTTGAACCGTGGGCTGGATATTGGTGGAAACCCTATCGGTACCGGCACGGGCTTCGTGATCGGCGTAGGTGCCAATCCAGGGTTGACCGACCTGGATGAAGAGATCCGGCGCTTCGAATACAAAGTTGCTGCCGGAGCCGAGTATGCCGTAACCCAGCCGGTTTTCGACCTGCGATTGCTGGAAAACTTTCTGCGGCGCATCGAACATTGCCGGATTCCGGTGGTCGCAGGCATATGGCCGCTGGTCAGCGTGCGCAATGCTGAGTTCATGAAGAACGAACTCCGGGTTTCCGTACCGGATTCGATTCTGGAGCGCATGGCGCGGACCCACACCCCGGAAGCCGCGAGAGCTGAAGGTGTGGCCATCGCCCGGGAAATGCTGCTGGCGGTTCGACAGACCGTCCAAGGCGCGCAGATCAGTGCTCCACAAGGGCGTTACAGCTCGGCGGTCGATGTCTTGGAGGCGCTGGGAACGAACAGTCCCGCTCCTGTTTAGAATTCCCTTTGTGGCGAGAAGACAGTCGATTTCCACAACTCTTTACAAGAAAATACTGGACACGTCGAAAAAATAGTAGCATTACAATAGAGAAGGAGTGAAACCTCGTTGGCCAAGTTTGAAGAGTGTCTCCAGCGGCTGGAAAAAATTGTTCAGGAACTGGAAAAGGGAGATGTGCCTCTGGAAAAGTCTCTCACTCTCTTTGAAGAAGGGATGAACCTCTCTTCCGCCTGCCGCAAGGAGTTGGAACAGGCTGAAGGCAAGGTAGAAATCCTGCTGAAGAAGAACGGGAAGCTCCAGGCCGAGCCGTTTGAGCCTACGCCGGAAAAGGCGCCTGCCCACAGGTAGGCTGCCAACCGTGCTGGTGCTCACAGTTGTAATGTCTGTGGAGTAGAGTTTTTCCGAACCCTTCCCCGCAGCCCTAGTCCGCCGTTGATGACGGTAGTCAGGAGGATCTATGGGCTTCAGTGTTGTAGTCCTCGAGAGCGATCCCAGGGTCGCACAGTCTCTGGCCGTCAAACTTTCCTCCCAATTCCGCGTCGTTTACATGACGCGATCAAGAGACGAACTCCGCAAACAAGTCGCAAACACTCAGCCCGAGGCCGTCGTCCTCGATATGGAGTATTCGCGCATCACCGATGTACGGAATTTGCACAATGATTTTCCCTCGCTGGCGATCGTCTGCACGCACCGCATTCCAGATGAGGATTTGTGGATTGCCGCGATGGAGGCGGGCGCCAGCGACGTTTGTCCCGCCGATGAGGTGCAAAGTGTTTTGGCATCGGTCCTGCGGAGCCGCGCCGTTGCCCCAGATGCCGCCGCGTGAGCCCGCCTGAATTGTTTTGAGCGAGGACGCCGCTCGCCCCCTCGCTTTTTGTCAGGCAACTCACAGTTGATGGAACCGGCCTGCGCCTTGTTATACTCACTGCGCAATGCTGCAGGAAACTCTCGAACAAGGGCGGGCGCGCACCGACTCCGCGCTGGACCGTCTGATTCCGCTGGAAACCCAGCATCCCGTATCCATCCACAAGGCGATGCGGCATAGCGTGTTTGCCGGCGGCAAACGGCTGCGGCCGGTGCTCTGTATGGAGGCCGGCCGCATGGTCGCCGGAACGTTACCCGCGAAGATTGAGGAGCTTGGTGCGGCCCTCGAGATGCTCCATACTTATTCGCTGATTCACGACGATCTTCCGGCGCTCGATAATGACGATCTGCGTCGCGGCCGCCCCACCTGCCACAAAGTATTTGGGGAAGCGATTGCAATTCTGGCCGGGGACGCCTTGCAGACGCAAGCCTACGAAGTTCTGGCTCGGCTGGCATGTCCGGCCGAAGCGCGCGTCCGTATTATCGAAGAGATCGCGCGGGGCACAGGCACAATCGATGGCATGATCGGCGGGCAGGTCGTGGATCTGGAAGCCGAACACACTCGGCCAACCGCGGAGATGTTGGAGTATATCCATCGCGCTAAGACCGCCGCGCTCATCACAGCGAGTCTGGTAAGTGGTGGACTGTACGCCGGGGCCAACAACACAGAGGTCAGGAAGCTGCGGGCGTTTGGCCACTCGATTGGCCTCGCTTTTCAGATTGTGGACGACGTGCTCGACGTAACCCAGACCTCCGAGCAGTTGGGAAAGACAGCGGGCAAAGACACGGCCGCACAAAAAGCGACCTACCCGGCGCTGTTTGGAATCGAGGAATCTGTGCGAAAAGCGGATTCGCTGGTCAGCGCAGGGTTTGCAGAACTCGATAGCTTCGGGGAACGAGCTGACACACTGAAAGAATTGGCGCGGTATCTCGTGGAGCGAAAGAAATAGAGCTCCGCAGGGCTAAGTCGCACGAGGAACTATGGCCGAGAGAATTCCTTCGTGAACCTTCGTGCCCTTTGTGATTAAATAACTCACGGCGATGGAGTTCGCCATAACCGCCTGCAGCGGCTGTTCAGCTCGAGGCTGATAACTCCTGCAAAATCCAGACTGATTTGTAGGGAGAGAACTCCATCGTGAAAGACTTCCTCGCTATCTCTGTTGCCGCCATCGTGGGCGCCAATCTGCGCTACCTCCTGAGCCGGCTCGCTGCCAGAGAACTTGGCCCCGTCTTCCCTTACGGAACGCTCTTCATCAACATTGTAGGCAGCTTTATCGTCGGCTTTTTCGTGATCTGGACCACGCAGCGCGTGCTCCTCGATCCCCGCTGGCGGCTGCTGGTGGTGATCGGTTTCTGCGGCTCGTTCACTACGTTCTCCAGCTACGCCTTCGAAACCATGGCCTATTTCGAGCAGGGACAATGGGGCCTTATGTTCGCCAATATTCTGAGTAGCAACCTGCTGTGCCTGGGTGGAGCTCTGGCGGGCATGGCGTTGGCGCGGGCGTTGTAATTGGTTCAGAATGAACACAGCTCCCACTCTCGAAACTTCGCGGCTCAGGCTGCGCCCCTACAGCGAAGCCGATGTCGCAGAACTGGTGCCATTGATCGGCGCGCGCGAAGTCGCGGCCACCACGCTACGCATCCCTTATCCCTACACCGAGCACGATGCCAGGGCCTTTATTGCCGGCGCTCTCGATGCCGACAAAATCTGGTTAGCCATCACCCTGCGCGACGATGGTCGCCAGATCGGCGGCATCGGCCTGCGCATCGAACCGCAACATCATCGCGCCGAACTGGGCTACTGGCTGGGCGTCGCTTATTGGGGAAAGGGCTTTGCCACCGAGGCCGCCCGCGAAATGCTGCGCTACGGATTCGACGATCTTCGTCTGCACCGCATCTTCGCCTCGCATTTCAAGCACAATCCCGCTTCCGGCCGGATTCTGCTGAAGCTGGGTATGCGCCACGAGGGCTGCCTGCGGGAACACATCTGCAAGTGGGATCAGTTCGTTGATTCGGAACGCTACGGCATGTTGCGGCAGGAGTGGGAAGCAGGCGAGTACAATGCCTAATGGAATGGCGGTTCAAGTCACTATTTATTTGAACGAAGCCGACCAGTGGCGCCACCGGCCACTGCATCTGGAGATTCTCAACTATCTTCGCCAAGAAAATGTGTACGCCGCCACCACTGTCCATGCCGTCGCGGGATTTCTGGGACGGCATCGTGTGGAAACCTCGCACCTGATCGAGGCCGGCGGCAAGCTGCCCGTGATCATCGTCTTCGTCGATACCGACGAGCATGTAAGCCGCGTCCTGCCCACACTAAAAGAAATGGCCGCGCACCGGCTGATCGTGCGCGAGAATGTGGTGCTCGAGCAGGGGAATCTGGATTAAGCTATCGCGAACCGGTCCAGCAGTGACCCAGAATTGCTGCTCTTTCTTAACTGTTATCCCGACCGGAGCTTCTCCTTCCCGTAGGGAAGGGGACGTGGAGGGACCTGCTGTGCGTCCATGCCAATCACGAACCGGATCATGACACCGCGCAGATTCGGTAGTGGGTCAAACTGACCCACTACCGCAGATTCGCTTGACTTCAACCCCGCGGACTGTCATGCTATTCCTTCAGGCATTTGATATTTGACATCCGAATAGCAATTAGATAACTGCGGCGCCCTCAATATTTTGAGAACAGAGCCGCTGCATTTTCCGGCACTGCGCGAATGTAGAACATCGTAACTCTTTTGGCTGGAATATTTTACCGGCAAGTTATTTATTTTCAATATTTTGGCCAGACCCTGCGCAGATCGCCGATCCGCAACCAGCTGATAATAGGGATTTTACGCGGTTCGATCTGTGTTTTTTATTGATCCAGATCTGGCCGCCCCTCAACTAAGATTCCAACTGATATGTCTTCGACTTCCCTCGACATTCTCGCCATCGCCGCTCACCGCGACGACGTTGAACAAACCTGCGGCGGCACCCTGCTGAAAGCTGCGCAACGCGGCCAGCGGACCGGAATTCTCGATCTTACGCAAGGCGAAATGGGCACGCGCGGCACCGCCGATGATCGTGCGAGAGAAGCCGCGGACTCGGCGCGAATTCTCGGAGCAGCCTGGCGGCGCGCGCTCGACATTCCAGATGGCCGCGTCGAGAACACGTGGGAGAACCGGCTGAAAGTTGCCAGCGTGATCCGCGAGACTCGGCCGCGCGTGGTAATTCTGCCCTACTGGAAGGGACGCCATCCCGATCACTACACCGCTTCCGTGCTGGGATACGAAGCGTGCTTTCTTGCGGGACTGGCGAAGCTGGCTCTCAGCTCCCAGCCGTCAACTGGCAGCCCGAGCGATTCCGCTGTCGCGGCCAATACCGAACAAGCCACTCTGGCGCCGCACCGGCCGTTCAAAATTATCTATGCGACGCTTTATTACGATGTGCGTCCTTCCTTCGTCGTCGACATCAGCCAACAGTTCGAACAGAAATTTGCCTCGATTCTGGCCTACAAGTCGCAATTCAGCGATCAGGAAGCCGGCAAAGACCTCTTCCCCGCCCATGACGAGATTCACGCGCGCGTGGAGTCGATGGCGCGATTTTACGGTGCGCTAGGCGGCGTCACCCACGCCGAACCCTTCTTGCAGAAGGAAGTAGGGTTGGTGGAGGACTTGTTGGCGATTCCCGTGAAATCGATTTGACCGTTTCTTATTTCAAGACGTCACTTCTTCAACGCCACTGCCAACCCATCGCGAATCGGCAGGATCGTAGTAAAGAACTCCGCAGAGTTGTAAAGCAGCCGATTGAACTCGAGGATCGCCCTGGTATGCGCGTCTTTAGGATTCTTCTCCGCGACTCGGCCGCTCCACAAAACATTGTCGGTGATGAACAGGCCGCCTTTGCGCAGGCGCGGCGAAACCAGGCGCAGTACGCGCGGGTAGTCCTCTTTGTCGACATCGTTGAAGATGATGTCATACTGCTGCTTTTGCTCGGAGAGAACTTCGAGCGCGTCTCCGGTGTGCAGCGTGATGCGATCGGCAACGCCCGCGCGATTGAAGTAGCCGCGAGCCCGCTCAGCATTCTTGGGATCACCGTCCGTGTAGATGACGCGGCCTTTTTCTCCCACCGCCTGCGCCCACCAGATGGTCGAGTATCCAATGGCCGAACCCAGCTCGAAAACGGTCTTGGCGTTAATCGTCAGCGCCAACTGCTGAAGCACACGCGCGACCGCCGGACCGACGATCGGGACATCGTGTTTGCTGGCATACTCTTCCATCTCCTCCAGCACTGGTTCGCGCTTGGGCAGCATGGAATACAGATAATCGTCGACCGGCCCCGCGGTGGTGAGGTTAAAGTGACGCCAGTTGGGCTTGTCTTCTTTTTTCATCGGCTTATTTTGGGCCATTTGTCTTTCTCGATTTTTCGGTTCGCGATCGGCGATTGCCGGCTCTCAGTTCCCGACGGTCACACCCGGCTTCAGCGCAGCGATTTCAACGTCTGGCACCAGCTTCTGCAAATCGCCCGGAGTTCCAGTCAACACCGGGAAGGTGCCGAAATGCATGGGAATCACAATTTTTGGCTTCAGCAGCTTGCACGCGTAGGCAGCCTCACGCGGCCCCATGGTGAAGTGATCGCCAATCGGCAGCATCACGATTTCAGGCGCGTAGAGCTCGCGGATGATCGCCATGTCTCCGAAAACATTCGTGTCGCCGGCGTGATAGATCTTAACTCCGTTCTCGAACTCGACCACGTAGCCGCAAGCTTCGCCGCCATAAATGAGCTGATCGCCATCCTGAATACCGCAGGAGTGATCGGCGTGCACCATAGTGACTTTAATATCGCCAATCGTCTGTGTGCCGCCCTTGTTCATCATGGCGATTTTCCGGGCGCCTTTCTTTTCCAGCCACCCACACAACTCCGGGATACCGACAACTTGAGGGTTATGCTGCCCAATAATCTCGACGGCGTCTCCAATGTGGTCCCCATGACCATGTGTACATAAGAGAGTGTCGACGTTCCTGACTTTCTTCTCCGACGCCGGGCACATCGGGTTGTTCATGATCCAGGGATCGATAATGACGGTTTGGCCGCCGGGCGTGGCAATGCGGAACGTCGCGTGCCCCAGCCATGTAAGATGAACGCCTTTGAGATCCATAGTGATAACTCCGGCTGCCTGCCTTTCCTCGAGCGAGTGTAGGGTCGCGCCCACCACGGCGGACGCTTTAGTTTAATATGAAACGCCATGACAGAACTCAAGGTGCTGATTTCGCGGAACGAAATTGCGAAACGGGTGGCTGAACTGGGCGCAGAGATTACGCAGGACTTCGCGGGCCAGCCGGTTCTTTTTGTCGGCGTGTTAAAAGGTTCTGCGATCTTTCTCGCGGATCTGGCAAGGCAAGTTAAGCTCGACGCGACCTTTGATTTCATCGGTGTCTCCAGCTACGGAAACCGCCCCAGCCCCTCCCAGGAGCTCAAGAGCGGCTGGGACTCTACCGGAGAAGTGAAGCTGACGAAGGACGTGGACCAGTCCCTGAAAGACAAGAACGTAATTGTGGTCGAAGATATCCTGGATACGGGATTAACACTTACCGTCCTGAAGAAGCTGCTCTTGGCGCATCAACCTCGAATGCTGAAGATCGCCGCTCTCCTCGACAAGCCCTCGCGCCGCAAGCTGCCTCTAAAGGGCGACTACGTAGGCTTCACCATTCCAGACGAATTTGTCGTGGGCTACGGTCTCGATTACGCCGAACGCTACCGCAACCTGGCCGACGTCTGCATCGTGCCGCGAGAGTGAAGCGGTTCTCAGTTCTCAGAACCGGTTCTGAGTACTCGAAGGGCGGCTGTTATCATAGGGAAATCCAAATGGGGTCCGCTCTGAGCAAGCAGGAGAATCATCTGCAAGTCGAGCCTTTGATGCTCGAGGTTGCCGATGTAATGTCAACGTCGCTTGACCTGGATACGACTCTGCGTCGAGTCGCCGAGGTCGTACGCAAAGTCATCGATTATGAAATTTTCGCCATACTTCTGCTGAACGAGAAGACTCAGGAACTGCGCTTCCGCTTTCAGGTGGGCTATCCGCCGGAGTTCGCCGAACGTGCCCGGATCAAGGTAGGCGAAGGTGTAACCGGCCGCGCGGCACAATCACGGCAGACGGTTCTGGTGGACGATGTAACCCACGATGCCAGCTATATTACGGCCGTGCCCAACGTGTGCTCGGAATTGGCCGTACCCCTGATCGCCAAGAATCGCGTGATCGGGGTGATTGATCTCGAAGCCCGCCAACCCGGATATTTCAATGAGGAGCACAGCCGCCTGTTGACCTTGCTGGCGTCACGAATTGCCAGCGGAATCGAAAACGCGCAGCTATACACGCGCACGACGCGGCAGGCCCGCATTCTCTTGCTGCTCAATGAAATTGCCCGCGAGTTGTCGTCCATCCTGAATCTGGACGAATTACTGAACCGGGTCGCGGAACTGCTGCGCAAATTGATTGACTACCAGATGTTCAGCATTCTGCTGCTCGATCCTTCCGGTGAGAGGCTGCAACATCGTTTCTCGCTGCGTTTCCACGAAAACATTCACCTCAAGAACGAAGTCCCCTTAGGACGCGGACTGGTCGGCCACGCAGCTCAGTCGAGAGTGGCGGTACTGGTGCCCGACGTCAGCAAGGATCCCCGCTACATCGAGAGCAACCCGGAAACGCGCTCGGAATTGGCCGTACCGCTGATCTACAAAGATAAAGTCATTGGAGTCCTGGATCTGGAGCACACGCGCCGTGGATTTTTTACCGACGACCACAAGCGCACCATGACTACGTTGGCCGCGCAGGTTGCGATCGCGATCGAAAACGCGCGTCTGTATGAAGAAATTGCGAGGCAGGAGCGGCGGCTCGAGCGGGATTTGGCGTTGGCGCGGGAATTACAGATGCGTTTGCTTCCTCAGTCGCGCCCCAAGCTGGCGCACCTGGAATTTGCCGCGAAGTTTGTTCCGGCGCGGGCCATCGGCGGAGACCTTTACGACTTCATCCCCTATTCTCTTTCGCGGCTGGGAATCGTGATCGGCGATGTGAGCGGCAAGGGCGCGCCTGCCGCTATTTATGCCGCGCTGGTCAGCGGCATTCTGCGCTCGCATGCGCCCATCGAGCCGGGCCCCGCCGAAATGCTGAAGGCGGTAAACATGTCGCTGGCGGAGCGCCGCATCGAGGCGCAATTCGTCTCCATCATTTACGCGGTTTGGGACGACGAACATCGCACCCTGCTGGTGGCCAACTCGGGCCTGCCCCGACCGGTCTTCGTGCACGATGGGAAGAATCATGTTATTGAAGCCACCGGTTTACCGCTTGGACTTTTCGATGATGCGGATTACGACGAGTTTACCTTCCGCATGAAGCCTGGAGACATGTTCGTATTCTTCAGCGACGGCATCCTCGATGCGCGCAACCGCAAGGGAGAATTGTTCGGTCGGGGAAGGGTGGAGAAGATTATCGCGGAGTGCACTGGCCGCTCCGCCGACTGCGTCGTAGATACGCTCTTCAAGGCTGCGGCTGAACACTCTGCTGGGGTCGAAACTTTCGACGATCAAACGGTGGTCGCAATCAAGGTCAAAGAAGGCGCCTCATCCGGGTCCACCAAGCGGAAATGACCCCGGGCAGCAAGGCTACGATACCGGTCCGTCATCCGGGATTCGCTTATCATGAGGGTGGTTCGGATCTAGTTTTGTACTGCGACGATCTGCCCCTAAACAAACTGGCAGCGCGTTTTGGAACTCCTCTATACGTTTACTCCGCGACCGCGATTCGAAACCGGGTAGCAGCTTTTGAGAATGCGTTTCGCGATGTCCCCCACACCATCTGTTATTCGGTAAAGGCAAATTCCAATGTGAACATCCTGCGAACGCTGGCCCGCCGGGGTTGCGGCTTCGACGTCGTCTCGGGGGGAGAGCTTGAGCGCGTGCTGGTCGCCGATCGCCGATCGACAAAGAAAATCGTATTCTCCGGCGTGGGGAAATCCCGTGAAGAGATGATCGCGGCGTTGAAAGCCGGGATCCTCCTGTTCAATGTGGAAAGCGCTTCGGAGCTCTCGGTATTAGCGGAGTGTGCGACAACATTGCGGACAATGGCGCGCGTCGCACTCAGAGTGAATCCTGACGTCGCGGCCGATACCCATCCTTATATTTCTACGGGCCTGCATAAGCACAAATTCGGCGTGCCGATCGGCAGCGCGCGCGCGCTCTACAGCGTGGCCTCCCGGTCGAAGTATCTGAGGGTTGCCGGAGTCAGCGTTCACATCGGCTCTCAAATTACCGATCTTGCACCTTTCGGCGAAACGGCGGCCCGGGTGGCCGACTTGGTTCGCGACTTGCGCGCCGAGGGCCACAAAATCGACTACGTCGATACCGGCGGCGGGCTCGGTATTGATTACCAAGAACCAGGACCAGAGTTCGCCGATTATGTTGCGAGCTATGCGCGAGCTGTGAGCAATCCCTTGCGCGGCCTGAAGGTGCACTTGCTGCTGGAGCCGGGACGTGCGATCGTAGGCTCTGCGGGCGCGCTGATCAGTTCTGTGATTTACAGGAAGGAAAACGATGGCAAACGTTTTCTGGTGATGGATGCCGCCATGAACGATCTCATGCGGCCGGCACTCTACGGCGCATACCACGAAATCGTTCCCCTGGTCCGCGACAAAGCATCTGCGACGCCGGCCACGGCCTGGCATACAGAAACTGTCGATGTGGTAGGTCCAGTGTGCGAGTCCGGTGACTTCTTCGCCCGCGACCGCGTGTTGCCCCGAGTGGAAGAGGGTGACTTGCTGGCGATATTAGATGCTGGAGCTTATGGAATGGCGCTGGCTTCGAACTACAACGCACGACCGCGTGCGGCGGAAATCCTGGTTGATGGAAAGTCGGTCAAGCTCATCCGGCGCAGAGAAAAAGTGCGCGAACTGTACTCGGCAGAAATCTGATCAAATCGCTGCTCCCGCGGTCCCCTTATCCCTCTCCCCACTTGAGCTTTGTGCGCAGCACTTGAAAGAAATCGGCGCTGGTGCGGAACAGGCTGACCTTATGTTCGGACCTGCGGCAGCGCACCCGGTCTCCATCGCGTAAATCAAGGCCAGGTTGTCCGTCAAGACTGAGGTAGGCCACTTCTTCGTCGCTGCGCAGCAGAATTTCAATCACCGCAGAATCGGGCACGACCAGCGGCCGGTGGGTAAGGGAATGCGGCGATACCGGGGTAATTACGAATGCGTTCACTGTCGGCATGAGGACGGGCCCACCCGCCGAGAGTGAGTAGGCTGTAGAACCCGTGGGCGTGGCCACGATCATGCCGTCGGCCCGGTAGCTGGAGACGAACATTTTGTCGACGAAAAGGTCGTAATGATTCAATCGCGCCAGAGCAGTCTTATTGACTACAACATCGTTAAAGGCAAGGTAGCTTCCCAGTACTTCTTCACCTCGCAGCAAGTCACAATGCATCAGAGAGCGTTGCTCCACGGCGGCGTTTCCCTGCGCAATCTGATCCAGGACGGGGAAGAGCGACGAAAGTGGAACGTCGGTGAGGAAGCCGAGCGAGCCCAGGTTCACGCCGAGCAGCGGCACGTCGATAGCAGCGGTGGCTCGAACCGCTGAGAGCAAAGTGCCGTCGCCGCCGAGCACCACGACCAGATCCAACGGCCGCGAGGCCATTTGTGCGCGAGGAACTTCTTCCTGGCCTTTCGAATATTTGGCCGTCTCTGGATCGACGACGACGCGGTAACCATGAGCGTGAAGCCATGTCAGGAGTTCGGGCACGGTGCGCCCCACCTCCGGCCGCGCCGGACGCGAAACAATAGCCGCGAGTTTCGACGGAAAAGATGAAAACGAGCTTGCCATGTTCAAAGAGAGATGGTGAAGAGAAAGAAAGATTGTACAGAATTCGATGGAAAAACTTTAATCATGACTGCACTGGTGCAGTTTGGCTTGCGCGCCACCCCGGTCAAGCGGGAGATCCTTCTCGCTCCGCCTGAAAAGCGGCTAGGCTCAGGATGACGCCTCAGTGTAAGAAGCCAAACTGCATCACTACCGGCACGTCCAAGCCCAGAAGGCGTCAAAAGAGGCCGCGGAGGAGGAATTCGCGATTCCCTTCCGCGCCGAGAATCGGCGACTCGATGTTATCCGTGTGAGTGCAGCCGAGGTCGAGCAAAGAGCGCTTTACCTTCTCGACCGCGGCCAACTGAGCCTCTGCGTCCCGCACAATTCCTCCTTTACCAACGAATTCTCTTCCCGCCTCGAATTGAGGTTTAACCAGGACAATTACCTGCCGCCCGTGGCGCTCCTCAGGAATCCGAACAAAGGCAGCGTTCACTACGGGCGGGAGCACCAACGTAGCAGAAATAAACGCCACGTCGATCACAATCAAATCTACGTTCTCAGCGATCGTTTCGCTCGTCAGATAGCGGGCATTCGTTTTCTCAAGGAGCCGCACCCGAGAGTCCTGACGCAACTTGAAGTCCATTTGCCCGTATCCGGTGTCGATCGCAATCACGCGGGCAGCACCGCGCTGCAGCAGGCAATCGGTGAATCCCCCGGTGGAAGCGCCTACGTCGAGACAGACCTGGTTCTTGACATCAATATGCCAGTGTTCGAGAGCGCGCTCCAGCTTGAGCCCGCCGCGGCTTACATATTTCAGATCATCGCCTAGCAGCCGGACGTTCGCATCCGCCAGAACTTGTGCGCCGGCTTTGTCGATTTTCTGGTCGTTGACCAGCACTTTCCCGGCGAGAATCAGAGCAGTAGCTCGCTCTCGTGACGCAGCGAGTCCGCGATCAACTACAAGTTTATCGAGTCTCAGTTTCAAGTTCGGCCCGGGACGTTAGTTTTGAGGAGAGCCTTTGATTGCGTTCGCGCAAGGCATGCAAACATCAAAAATGCCGCACCCGCTGCGGTGCAAAATGCTGAACCATCTCGCACTGAGTCACTTACAAAGATACTGTCGTGCTTTTCCACAGAATTTTCCACTCTTGTGTTGAAAAAGTTCTCCGCGCTCGCATTCGCTGAGAAAGAAACCGCGCGAAAAGAAAAACCGCCCGCGAAGGGCGGTTGGAAAATAAAAATACCGTAAGCTAGCCCGCAACTTCTTCCAGAAGTTTCTGGTCAATATCGAAATTCGAGTGCACGTTCTGCACATCGTCCTGGTCTTCCAGAGCTTCCATGAGCCGGATCATGGTGTTGGCAGCCTGACCTTCGAGCTTGATGTAGTTCTGAGGAATCATAGCTACGCTGGAGGAGGCAGGCTCGATCCCCGCTTTCTTTACCGCTTCGAGCACGGCTTCAAAAGCGGAGGGTTCGGTCAGGATCTCCCAATTCTCGCCATCATCATTCAGATCTTCGCCGCCCGCTTCGAGAACGATGTTCATCAGGTCGTCTTCTTTCGCGGCGCTCTTGGGAATAATGATGTCGCCTTTCTTGTGGAACATCCAGGAAACTGCGCCGGCTTCGGCCATGTTGCCGCCGTTCTTGCCGAAGCAATGGCGGATTTCGCTGACCGTGCGGTTGCGGTTGTCGGTGTTGATGTCGAGCAGAACCGCGACCCCGCCCGGACCATAGCCCTCGAGCGAAAACTCCTCGTACGTGGCACCGGGCAGTTCCCCCGTGCCACGCTGAATGGCTCGCTTGATGTTGTCGGCGGGCATATTTTCAGCCTTGGCCGCGACAATGGCGCCGCGCAGTCGGGGGTTGGAATCAGGATCGCCTCCGCCATTCTTGGCGGCAATGCTGATTTCCTTGATGAGCCGGGTAAAAATCTTGCCGCGCTTGGCGTCCAGGGCGCCTTTCTTATGCTTGATTGTGGCCCATTTTGAGTGGCCAGACATGACTAGACCTCGTATCTAAGTATCTTCGTTAGCGCAATCTGATGGATGCGGAATTCGCCCGAAGAAATCACAGGCTGCCTCGATTAAAGTATGCAGGCGAACACGAATTATAGCACGACCCTGTGCTCTGGTCGCCACGTTTGTTAGCTGGTAAACACATAAGATCAGCGGCTCAAGCCACGTCCCGCAACCACTTCGGTGTTGACGGTAGGGGCCACGCACCCTACCATGCCAGCGGGGTGTGTTTTGGCATGGTTGGCCAGGTGATAGGTCACTACCGGGTCCTGGGAAAAATTGGCTCTGGAGCCATGGGCGAGGTTTTCCGAGCCCGCGATGAAAGGCTGGGGCGGGATGTGGCGCTGAAGCTGATCCGCCCATCCTCAAACGAAAATCCCGATCATCTCCGCCGTTTTGAACTGGAAGCTCGCGCCGCGGCGTCGCTGAATCATCCCAACATCGTCGCCATTTATGACGTGGGTGTGGCGGATGGAGTTCCCTACATCGTTTGCGAATTGCTGGAAGGAAAGACGCTTCGTAAGTGCTTGTCAGAAGGTGCGCTTCCCATTCGCCTTGTCAACGACTACTCCCTTCAAATCACACACGGCCTGATCGCGGCTCATGACCGCCGCATCATTCATCGTGACCTCAAACCGGAAAACCTTTTTGTGACCAGCGACGGCCGGCTCAAGATTCTCGACTTCGGAGTCGCGAAGCTGCAACCCGCTCCGGGAGAAGCGGGACGACCGGTCGAAGAGTTGACCACAGTAACCAAGAGCGGCGCAGTTGTCGGCACCGTCGCTTACATGTCGCCCGAACAATTGCGCGGCAAGGCGGTGGACCATCGCAGCGACATTTTCAGCATGGGCGGGATTCTGTATGAAATGCTGACCGGGCAGCGGGCCTTTCACGGTGAAACCGAGGTCGACACGATTACCGCGGTGCTCCGGGAAGATCCCCCGGAATTGGAATTGCAACAGGCCAACATCCCTCGGTCATTCCAGCAAATCGTCCGCCACTGCCTGGAGAAGGAACCTGAGAACCGCTTTCAATCAGCCCGCGACCTGGCGTTTGCCCTGGATACTCTATCTGGTGCATCTCCCGTTCGGGCAAGAACTATCGAAGTTCCACGCCCCCGCATGCGAATTCTTCCCTGGGCGCTTGCGGGCATGCTGCTGGTGGCGACACTACTGCTGCTGGGAAGGCAATGGCAGGGGGAGTCAAAGCCTCCTACTTATCATCGGTTGACATTCGAGCAGGGTACCGTCTACTCCGCGCGCTTCGCGCCCGACTTTCGCTCGATTGTCTATGGCGCCGCTTGGAACGGCAAGCCGCTGCAGCTCTACTCTACCGTTGGCAATTCCCTCCTGGCCCAGCCGCTGACCCTGACGGATGCCAAACTACTCGCGATATCACGTGGTGGAGAATTGGCAGTCGCCCTGCGTGGTGCGCACGCGGCGCATCTGAACATCGAACACGGCACGCTCGCCCGCGCTCCCCTTGCCGGGGGTGCTCCACGTGAGATGCTCGATGATGTTGCCTGGGCTGATTGGGATGCTAACAGTGAACTGGCTGTGGTTCACAATGTCCATGGCCGCGATCGAATCGAATACCCGATTGGTCATGTTCTGTACCAGAGCGGCGGCTGGATTAGTCACCTTCGGTTTTCTCCAAATGCGGATAAGATTGCGTTTATCGATCACCCTGCACCATGGGATGACCGCGGCTCGGTCTGCCTTATCGATCTAAACGGACATGTCACCGTGCTTTCACCGGAACGAGAAGCCGACGCCGGTTTGGCCTGGAGACCTGACGGCAAGGAAGTCTGGTTTACCGCTGTCGAAAATGGCGAGGCCCGCCGTTTGCTCGCGGTTAATATGGCGGCAAAAACTCGGACAGTACTCAGCTTGCCGGCAGGCATGACCCTGCACGACATGGCGCCCGATGGTCGAGTGCTTATCAGCCTTGATGCGGAGCGTCTCCCGATGGCAACCACAGCACGGGGCGGGAAACCGTCCGACCTTTCCTGGCACGATTGGAGTGTTGCGAAGGATATTTCGAGCGACGGCCAGTCGGTACTTTTCGAGGACTCCAGTGAAGCGGCCGGCCCCCATTATTCAGTTTCGATTCGCAAAATCGATGGGACACCGCCAGTACGATTGGGGGAAGGCAGCGCGGGTGGTCTTTCCCCGGATGGCAAATGGGCCATTTCCATTCTCAACGGCAGTCCCGCACGAATAGTACTTTTTCCGCTCGGCGCCGGCCAAGCTCGGACGATTTCGGTAGCCGGACTCGAGCAAATCCATAACGGCAACGCGTACTTCCTCGCAGATGGAAAGCACGTCACGGTCGCTGGCAACGAACCAGGCCATGCCGTCCGCCGCTATCTCGTGGATTTGGATGATGGAAAATTCCGTGCGATCACTCCGGAGGGAATGCAGGGGGGCTTGATTTCACCCGACGGCCAATTTGTTTTTAGAGCAGACGATGCCGGCCAATTCGCGGTCTATCCTATCGACGGCGGTAAAGCTCGACCGGTTTTAGGCATCAGTTCTGGTTTTGTTCCTTTGCAATGGTCGGAGGACAACTCGTCAGTTTATGGTTATCTTCCCGGCCATGTTCCGACTAAGGTGTACCGCGTCAACCTAGCTAATGGAGAGATGACGGTCGTTCAGGAATTGCAGCCCGATACAACTACAGGCGTGGTCACTGTCGCTCCGGTGGTCGTGACCCGCGATGCCTCGCGTTTCGCCTACAGTTATTATCAGGTTTTTTCCGTGCTTTACATAATTTCAGGATTGCATTAAACCTCAAAGCTTTCGAGCGCAGCTACTCCAGTGTTCCTGTAAAGTCCTCCGCAACGTAGTGGAAGAAGATCGATGTCGACGTATGCCCTTCGGCCAAGGCTGTGCGGTAATGCGGGACCTTCGTCCCCCGGTAAACCAGGCCGTCGCCCAGCGCCTGATATACCGTGACGGTACTTTGTGAAGTATCGAGGAGAAGTGGCCACGAGGTTTCCATCGCCGGTTCGGGGGAAAAATCGAGACATAAGGTGACGCTGAACTCGCATTGCTCCCGGTCTTTATGCTTTTTTAATTCAGACCCGCTCAAGTAAGACGCCAGATAAACGTACGAAGGCTTGATCGCAACTCCGGCGACGGCGCTGACCGCTTGTGCAATCTGGTGATGAAAGAATCGGGCGACGCTCTCATTGTGAGCGACGTAGCGTCGCGGGCTTTGCTCGTCCCCCAGCCGAATGGCTCCCTGCCTGACGGCATGCCGATAATAACGGCGCAATGCGGCTACATCGAAGGGATGAATTAAATTGCGAATCGGAGCGTAGCCCTTCGCTTGAAACAGCGGGGCTCGCTGGCTCACGATTTCGCTCCACTCCTTGCAGCGTCGTTCGGTGTACTCTGCCGGCGTCAGAATGCCGGCGCCTGCCAATAAGAAACGGACGTCTTCAGGAAGTGAATCAGCCGGCTCTCCGGCGCGGAGCCGCACAACGGCTGCCTCCACCTGGCTTCCCAGCCAGAACGGATGCAGAGAACCGATGGCCGGATCGCGCACCCACGCGATCGGATGTTGCCGGTTGAAACCCGCAAGCAAGTGACGTTGCGATTCCAGTTCCGCTGGGACCTGGCCGGCGGGCAATATCAAACAATGCGGGTTCAGAAACAGCGGTTCAGAAAAGTCCTGTCGCAAAGCTCGGGCGTGCAGAGCTCGCTGCGGGATCAAGTGGAGCGGTAACTCGTCCAGCAGACAATGGAATTGCCCGGGTGGCAGAGTCGCAGTTTGGGTTTGCCGCGACTCTGCTCCCATCAAGCCTGCCATCCATGCAAGCCAGGCCAAGTCTCTTACCTGTGAAGCCATCCGTTTAGGGTGAAGCGGCTGTCAGCGAAAGCCCGCGATAGGCATTCAACTGGGGTAATTTCGTGCAGCACAGAGCACGGAAAAAATACGATCTGGTTCTGCTGCGGCACGATTGTCTGATAACTGCCTGTGGGGGACGATTCGCCTTTCCAAGGCAAGTCATACAGGCGCAACTCTCCACCTTGAAAGCCACGCGGCTCGCGATGAAAAAAGTAGACGAAGGTCATCTTGCGGGATGCGATCAACGCTTGCGCGTCATCGCAGTGCGCCCGGAAGAAGTCTCCATCGTTGCTGGCGGTAATCTGCGTCTCCACCTGGGTGATAGGAAACTCCTCAACGTTAAGTTGCTCTAGCACTCTGGGCAAGACGCCCCGGATTCGATCAAGAACGATCGATTCATGTGGTCCCAAATCCATGAGCACCCGGGAACGGCGATGGTCGTAGTCCACCACTCCCGGATCTCCGCTGGGTGAAACCACTTCGCTGCTGGTGAACCCTGGCTCACGCTGCAGAACGTAGCAAATGAGTTCATCGAGCTCTTGCGGCGCCAGGAACTCGTCCAGAACGACGCACTGTGCCCGAGCTGCCGTTGGAGCTTCCAGGACCCCGACGCTGCCGTTTCCCGAATCAAGCCGAGTGCTTACTTCCTGGCGTTGCACGGTTAAAGGCTGCCGGGCACCACCAGGTATCTGCTGTGCGCTGATTTTCGGTCCAGGCGGTTGCGGTGCTCCGGGCGGTTGCGGAGCCCGCGGAACCGCGTGCGGACCCGGGGGCTGAGGCGCTGGCGGGTTAGGCCCCGGGGACATTGTCATAGGCATGGTCTCTTCCCTGCCAGAAGAGATTCCGTTGTGGCTTACGATTTGCTCAACGATGCTTCCGCCCAGCAGGGCAAAGGCGCGTTGGGCAACGGTTTCACCTACCGCGCGAGCTACCGCCGCGGTCACGGCGGTTTGAGTTTCTGGATTGTTGCTGGATACCGACTTGGCGTTTTGCAGGAGACTGGTCAGTAATTCCCGCTCTCGCGGGCTCAGAATGCGATCGTCGCGCATCAGCGATTCAGAAAAGGCGTCGAGAATCTGTTTGGCTGTCATTGCGCACACTCCTCCCTTTGCTTGCTTGAATGTTTTAAGTTCCAGTGGGGCGAAAAGGGGAAGCAGCTTTCGGGGAGACACTAGCAGGAAATCGCAAGATTATCAAACAGAATTTCGGTGGAAAAAATGGAAGGAATTTCGCGATTGAATACCCCACCGGACCTATCTGTTCGCCATCGCTCCGACCATCGAATGAAAAATCTTCATGCCGTCGCTGCCGCCAAGTTCTGGTTCGGCGGATCGCTCGGGATGAGGCATCATGCCAACGACGTTGCCGCCTGCATTGCAGATACCGGCGATATTGTCCAGCGAGCCATTCGGATTTGCCGCCGGAGAAATGTCGCCAGCCGGAGTTGCGTAACGAAACACGATCCGATTCTTACGCTGCATCTCCTCCAGCGTTTCCTGGTCGCAGAAATAATTGCCTTCCATATGCCCGATGGGAATCGTCAACACTTCTCCCTGTGAACATGCATTGGTGAACGGAGTAGAAGTATTCTCCACCCGCACCTGCACCGGTTTGCAAACGTATTTCAGGCCGGTGTTCCGCATGAGCGCTCCCGGCAACAATCCCGCTTCGCACAGGATTTGAAAGCCATTGCAAATGCCCAGCACCATACCCCCACCCTCGGCGAAACGGCGCACCGATTCCATCACGGGAGAAAACTTGGCAATCGCCCCGGTCCGCAGGTAGTCCCCGAAGGCAAACCCTCCCGGGACGATGATGGCATCGCAATTCTGCAGATCGTGCGATTCGTGCCACAGAAAAGTCGCGGGCTGATGGGCTACATGCTGGATGGTCCAGTAGGCATCGTGATCACAGTTGGAACCGGGAAAGATGATGACTCCAAATTTCATCGCCTGTCCTTGAAAGTATGGGGATTTAGAGTCAGTTTAACACGCCGGATTCGACAGATCGGCGATCGTCTACAGAGCGGTGGTAGTGCAGTTCGGCTCACGCGTCAAGCCCGTCGAGTAGGAGATCCTTCGCTCCGCCTGAAAAACGGCTATGCTCAGGATGACACCGCTGTCAAGAAGGCATGACTACTTGCAGAGGCAAAAGATGGAAACGTGCAGCCGATATCTTTAATGCGCCGCCGGGTCGGCATTCGATGAAGACGAATTGGAAGTAGACGGATTGGGCGAACCCAGAATGGCCGAAGACGGGGCCGACATCTGATTCTGTGGGCCGGTCACAGGTGACTCTGGTGAAGGTTGGTCGATGCTCTGCCCAGGCTGCGCTCCAGACTGCGCCGCCAGAGCCGCATTTGAAGGTTGCGGCGGGATGCCTTTGGCCTTCACAATTGCCCAGTGCCACTCCTGGTCGGGAAACAGAGCAAAATTCAGCGAGGTGCGAAAGATCGCCGTCGTAGATGGCGCCGCCGATCCCTTGACCCGCAGCAAAAGTGTCACATCAGGCTGCTTCTGGTACGAGTCTTGCACTGGCTGCCCGCCTGCCACGGCGGGAACGATTCGCGCCGGACCGAAGTAGGCCGCGTTCCCAGGCTCCTGCCGTCGAACGATCGTAAGGCCGATCATCACTTCGCGCAGCTCCCACGAAGTTCCATTGTGCATCTCGACCTGCAGCGAATCGCCGTCGATGGTTGCCGGGCCATCCAGCTTGGCCAGCTCGGTGCGCGGCAACTCGTCCACCAGTAGCGGATCGGAGAGCAGTGAACTCGCCTTTGCGCTGAACGACAGGCTGCACGTGACATCCGGCGAGGAGACGCGAAAGTTCTTCGCTCCGGGGTCAAAGGAAAACACCATCGACGAGCCCGCTGTGTGGTGGTTTTCGGCATCGTCCATCACCTTGGAGAAATTATCGTTATCGATGACTGCCTCGGGGGACGCACTTTTCTTGCGAAGACTGCGCGCTAAATCTCCTAAAGGCATGTCGCTGGCGTCATCCTGCGCGCAAACAAGGGAAGGCATCGCCAGCAGGAACATTCCTGAGAGCAGCAGGATCAACGGGAAGCGATTTGGGGTACGCGTTCGCACCGAGAGCAGAGGCCTGCGCGAAGCTCCTCCGCGCAAATCCTATGCGGAAGCGACCGCGAAAACACGGTCAGCCGGCGTGGCGTCACACAGTCCTAGCTGCGATTGTAGTAAGAGAAAGCGAGGAAGAAGAGATAACTAGCCCAAACCTTGGGGCTAGCACCTCCGCGTACCGGCTGCGGACCGGGGCCAGAACCGATCCGAAGCCACAACCCACCCACAGCGGCGCGCGCTGACGAAATGGAAGCGCAACGGGACGCGCGCCGAAATCTTAGCTTAGAACTTTTAAAGAAGACCCGAAGACCGCAGCCGCGTAACCGGATCGACCACCGGCTGCCGACGGAATACCCAGCGAGCCACCGCAAAGCCTAAAGCCGCATAGCACAGATGCATGAGCCTCATTGCTACCCCCAAACCATCCGATTCGACCATCACCTCTGGGGAGGATTCAGCATCACTATCGGCAAAATAGCAGTGCTATGCCGGGTGGACAAGGCCCAACGGTGCCATCTTGGTGGCACGGAAGTAATACGGTTATGTTCCGCAAGTGCTGAAGTTCGTTACCTCGAGATGAATTGCTTCTGTTAAGTGGGGAGAGACCGCCGGGCAGACTTCACTTTTTCTCGAGCACGCTTCGAGCTTGTTGCAACTCTTTGCGCTTGGCGGCGTCAACCTTCGGGTAGGAAAGGCCAAGGTCTTCCAAGGTTTCCACGATTGCCGCCGAAACCACCAGGTGGGTGAACCATTTGTTATCCGCCGGAACCACATACCACGGTGCGTGGTTGCTGGCGGTATGGCGGATCATGTCTTCGTAGGCTTTCTGGTAGTCGTCCCAATATTCACGTTCGTGAATGTCGGCCGCGGAGAACTTCCAGTTTTTCTCCGGCTCTTCCAGCCGCGCGAGAAAACGCCGCTTCTGCTCCTTCTTCGAAAGGTGCAGAAAGAACTTGCGGATCACCGTGCCATTCCGCGCCATGTGCCGCTCGAAGGCATGGATGTCGTCGAAGCGTTCTCGCCAGATGTTTTTCGTCACCAGAGCCGGAGGAAGCTTCTCCCCGTCAAGCACCTTGGGATGCACCCGTACTACCAGCACTTCTTCGTAATAAGACCGGTTGAAAATCCCGATGTGCCCGCGCTCCGGCATACGTTGCGTGGTACGCCACAGGAAATCATGCTGCAGCTCGGTATCGGAGGGCGTTTTGAACGAGTACACCTCGCAGCCCTCTGGGTTCACCCCAGACATGACATGTTTGACCGTGCCGTCTTTCCCGGCCGCATCCATCGCCTGGAAAATCAGCAGCAGCGCCCAGCGGTCCTGGGCATAAAGCTTGGCCTGCAAATCAGCCATGCGCTCAATGTCTTTCTGCAGATGTTCTTTGGCATGTTCTTCCGAACGGTAGTGGGCGGTGTCAGCGGGATCAAAATCTTTTATGCGGAAATGCTTGCCGTCATCAATCCGGTAAGCACTCGCCAGTTTCGCAGTTTTCATCGAAAGTCGCTCCGGCGACTCATCGAGTTTACACGGCTCGATAGTGGTGCAGTTTGGCTGACGCGCCGAGTCGGTCTAGGGAGAGATCCTTCGCTTCGCCTGAACAACGGCTACGCTCAGGATGACACTGCAGTGTGGGAAGGTATACCTAACCGCCCGGGGCGGAGGAAGGAAAACGGATCGCGATCCGCAGCATCGACATTGCACTCCGCCCCGGCGTCGACGGGGCGGAGTGCAAGCGCGCGCGAACTACTCCTGCGCGGGATGCAATACGCGGAAAGTATTGCCTCCACTCGACCAGACCAGCACCAGGGCATCCTGCTCCTTCGGAACACTCGACAGGGCCTGCGCCACGTCGCCCGCGGACTGTTGAGGATGCCGGTCGACTTCGCTAATCACATCCCCACGCTGCAATCCGGCGTTGTCAGCCGGGCTGCCAGGCTGCACGTCCTCGACCACCGCTCCGTGAACGTCGGTCGGGATTTGCAGCTGATCGCGCTCGGCCGGGCTCAAGTCGCCGAGGCTCAGCCCCCAGCGGCCTTTCCCGTGTTCACCACCCACAGATCCATGCCCAGCGGCTGCGCCCATGGCTTCGAGCGTGACTGGGATGCTGATGTTTTTGCCATCGCGCTCGACCTCAAGCCGGATCGTATCTCCGGGACGCTTCTGCCCGACTTCCATCTGCAGCTGTCCGGCATCGGTCACCGGCTGTCCATTCAGGCTGGTGATGACGTCGCCGGTCTTCAGGCCGGCTTTGCCGCCGGGAGAGTTAGCGTCGACCTGATTGACGATCGCTCCGGTCGCGTTACTCCTGTGGAAGAATTTGGCGTTGTCCGGAGTTACATCCGAGATGCCGATTCCGATAAATCCGTGACTGACTTTTCCATCGCGGATCAGCGCTTCCACCGTGGGTTGCACGATCTGCGCTGGAATGGCAAAGCCCATTCCAGAGAACGAACCGTTGGACGAGATCAGGAAGGTGTTAATTCCAATCAGTTCACCACGCGCATCGACTAGAGCGCCACCGGAGTTGCCAGGATTGATGGCGGCGTCAGTCTGAATGAACTGTCCAGGTTTGCGGCGGTCGCTAGCATCGGGATTGGGGCGGTTAAGCGCGCTGACGATGCCGCGTGTCACGGTGAAGCGGAATCCATACGGATTGCCGAACGCGAGCACAGTCTGCCCCGGACGCAGCTTCGCCGAGTCGCCCCAGGGCACGCTGGGCAGATTCGGCGCATTCACCTTGATCACCGCCAAGTCGGTAAGGGGATCTCTGCCGATTAGTTTCGCCGGGAGCACTTCGCGATTGCTCATAGTGACGCGGATGTCAGTCGCTCCATCGACCACGTGATTATTGGTGACGATGTAACCGTCGGGAGAGATGATCACCCCGCTGCCCAGGCCGTGTTCCACTCTCTGCTGAGGCATCATGCGTTGACCAAACTGGCGCCCGAAGGGGGTTCCACCAAACGGATTACTTCCGAACGGAGCAAAGAACTGCTGCATGTCTTCTGAGGAAGGTTCCTCGTCAGACTGTTGAGCGCTCGGCTTCGAGGTCACGGTCACATTGACCACAGCGGGGGTAACCCGCGCGGCCAGGGTTTCCATGGCTCGGTCGAGCGTGAGCAAAGCGGCGACACTGTTGTCGTCAAGGGCGGCCGCGGCCGGAGCCGCTGCCGACGCTGCCTTGGCGGGTTTGGCGAACTCGTAGGTGGCAAGCGCTGCTACGGTGACTATTGCAACCGCGGCCGCGAGCAAGCGGCGGGTCAGGATTGTTTTCCACTGATTCATTTTCACTTCTCCTTTTGCAACTAATTGTTTAGTTCTAACTCACAAAATTTTTTCGCTACGTCTTATTCGCGGCCGGTAACCTTGCCGCTTTCTCTTGCGCCGGATTAACCCAGCTCACGCGCCATACGGAAACCCTCCACACCCACGAATTCGGCCCGATGCGTTGCGTCGTACGGACCACGAAGATCGTCTCCACCGCAGGCACTACTGGTTCGCTCGTCGATGCCTCTACAACCTCAGCCGCACTGCTCATCGACCGTGCGCTCCCGATTGCCTCGGCAACTTCCACTCTGGCGAGCGGCGTTTCGATCCGCTGATCGGAGCGACGCTCAACGTGCTTTTTGACAACTTGCTGGGCCAGCGGATGAGCCATTTTCTCGAAAGCCGGCGCTGTACTCGCGCTCGTGCGCACTGGAATCACGGCTGCTGGAAAGAATTCATATTGATCGAGCGCCGCATGCACATCGCCAGCCGGAATCTCATGCCCGTTGCCTTCGAAAGCCACGAACTTCGGAGCACCCGGCATGACCGCCAGGCACACCAACGAAAAAACGCCCACCAAGCCCAGAGCCGGTTTCCACACGTGCTTTGAATTTGGCCGGCCGGTGTCGAGAATCTGCGCCAAGCGCAGCGAAGCCTCTTGGGCCCGGTGAACGGCCGCCTGTGCCATCGCCCAGCCGCGGCGCGCAAGACTCTTCTCCAGCAGAGCAATCAGGCATTCAGCATAACCGCGGGCATCAGCAGTTGCAGCCAGCACCTGGTCGTCGCATGCCATCTCCCGTTCCAGCGAGAGCCGGCTCTCAATCCACCACACTGCGGGATGAAAAAAGAACGCCGCCCGCACCATCTTCTGCAGCAGATTGGTCCAGTCATCCCAACGACGCAGGTGGGCAAATTCGTGCAACAGAATAATGTTCAATTTATCCGACGGGAGCTCTCGCAACGCCCACGCTGGAATGACTATCACGGGCTTGAAGAATCCAATCGCGGCAGGCACATTCACGCGCTCTGATGTCGCTAGCGTGACTGACCGGGACGAGCCCAGCTCAGCGACTGTTTTTCGGACAGTGGGGTGCAGTTCCGCGGCATCGACTGCCACGCAATTTCTGCGCAGCTCCAGCAGATGCCAAAGTCCAATCGCCAAACGCGCCATCGCGGCGCATGTCACCAGGAGCCACCCAAGAAACACCAGAACTCCCACGTGACCGGGCAGGGTGAGAACAGGCCGGGCGGTCCCGGCCGGCAATAAGGAATACCCTGTCCGCACATCGCCGATGAAAGGGAGCCCAGCCACTCCCAGTAGGGCCACGAACCACACCGCAAACCGCGTTCCTGAGTTCTGTCGCGGCAAGAGACGCAACATCGCCCACCCAAACAGGGCGATCAACAGTCCTTCTGGGAGCGAATTCAAGATCCGTGCGATCGCTATCTCGGCGACGGTTTGCAACTGGGGCCACATCATTTCGTGCCGCTCCGTTCCAGCATCTGCCGCAGGCGAGCAAGTTCCTCCGCCTCAATGCCTCGATCCTCGAGCACGTTCAAAATCAGCTGCTCGTGAGAGTTCTTGAAGAAACGGCCTACCAGATGGCGGATCTCCGAACGCGTCGCTTCTTTTCGTCCGACAAGCGGAGCGTACACATGCGCGCGGCCATCTTTTGAATGCTCGACGTAGCCCTTACGCTCCAGCACTCGGATGGTCGTCAAAACCGAGTTGTAGGCCAGAGCGGGCTTCTCCAACAAAGAATCCAGAATCAACTGGACCGTTCCCGCCCCCTTCAGCCACAGCACATTCATGATGCGCAGCTCGGCTTCCGTCAGAGTCTCGGACTGTCTTGGTGGCACTGCGACCCCTCCTGAAGCGGTTAGACGTCGCACCCTTAGAAAGGTAACTAATTATTTAGTTGCAAAACTGATCGCAGGAGATGCCCGCTTGCCCGTTTTTCTGGGCTACGTCTATTCGTGCCCAATCCATTGATTTGGAATCAGTAAGGCAGGCCCTCTAGGAGGTGGCCCGATCGGAGGCCATCCAGCTTTGCAGGATTGCGCGGCAGATCGCCGGCTCATCATCGTCAAAGCAACAATCCAGCGCCCCGGCCTCGAGCGCACGGCTCCACATGACATCGTCGGGCGTATGGTGAGTGCAAATGATTTCGATGCCCAGGTTGTTGCGCAGCCGGGCTATTTCCTCAAAGGCGATCAAGCCCAGGTCCAAAACCCCGATCTGAATGGAGAACTCTGACGCCAGCGTATAAAGTTCTGGCAACGAACGCACAGTAAACACAACCTCAGAAACCGACTTTACCTCGGAAGCCAAATATTCCGCCCGCGCGGGATCGTTTTGCAGAATCACGACGGCGGTGTTCATCTGGCCCTCACTCTTCCCTTCCCAGGCCAGCCGCAAATCACGGAGAACATTTTCCCACTCCCCTCACCAACTCGACCTCACCTCACTCGAGGTGCCCCCGGCCGCGGGTATGTAGCACTTCTGCGTGTAGTCCATCACCATGCGATCGGCATTAAAGCGCCAGCCCAACGTGCGGATGGTTCGCTTCATGCGCTTGATCCAGCCCCGCGGAAGACCGTCGCGATCCCGCTGGTAATACAAAGGAATGACTTCTTCGCGCAGCGCCCGGAGCAGATCCTCTCCATCCCTCTTGTCATGAACTTCAACATCGGAGTGCGTTCTGCCCGTCCCGATGGCGAATCCGTTCATACCATCGTATGCCTCGGCCCACCACCCATCGAGAACCGAAAGATTCAGTCCTCCGTTCAAAACCACCTTTTGACCGCTCGTTCCCGACGCCTCCAGCGGACGTCGGGGGTTATTCAGCCAAACATCCACACCCTGCACGAAATACCGCCCGACGTTGATGTCATAGTCTTCGACAAAGACGAACTTGTCGGCGAAACGCCCACTGCGCATCAATTCCGCAATCTGCTGCAGAAGCCGTTTGCCCGGTTCGTCGT
>Ga0074045_10000216_pt1 | contig 55051 bp, 36 predicted proteins | sample BogForMeECP23OM2_FD_94442 | JGI IMG/M metagenome (GOLD analysis project Ga0074045, IMG submission 94442) | Bog forest soil microbial communities from Calvert Island, British Columbia, Canada - Bog Forest MetaG ECP23OM2 | ecosystem: Environmental > Terrestrial > Soil > Wetlands ... | reverse complement strand
GGGCGAACGGCGGAGCACCGTGGTGGTGATGGCGAGCGGCCTTCCCGGCACGGCTTCGGGGTCGTGCGCTTGAGCCTCGATCCAGATGCCGGCGCAGCGGGCGATGGCTTCGTCGAGTTCGGCGAGCTTTTCGCGGGCGAGCGGGTCATCGATAGCGGCGACGAGCGGACGGGCTTTCACGAGCAGCGGGACGGTCCTTTCCGGGTGCTCGGGTTCGAATGTTCTCACGGCCTCGGCGAGAATCGGAGCGATCGGCGCACCGCCTGGCAAGCGGCTCCACGAAGTGTCGATGCCATCGAACAGATCGGCGGGCGCGGGCTGGCCGGCGAGCAATCCGAATTGGGTGGTGGAAGCACCGGGCCGCCGCATGGCGCCGGTGCCCTGGCTGTGATGCATGCTGCGGCTCAGCACGGCCAACTCCTCATACGAGTAACCGAGCACGGGGTTGAAGTCGCCGGTTTCGACATGGCCGGCAGGCGGCAAACCCTGCGCTTGCGGCGCGCGGCCAGCCTGCGGACCGAAATTCCATAGGGCGTGCACGATGCGTGTAGGCTGCCACGGCTTCACGTACCGGAGCTGTTCCGTAAAGCGCGTGGGATCGCCGGCGCCGGCGAAGGCCTCCTTGGCCAGAATCGTGGATACCTGATGGTGGCCATGGCCATCCGCGGGAGTGCCGGTGAAAACGAGTATGATGACGTCGGGGCGGTAACTCCGAATGACCCACACGATGTCGCCGAGAATGCGGTCGTGACCCCACTTCTGCATGGTCTCGGCGGCGGTTTTGCTGAAACCGAAATCGATGGCGCGGGTGAAGAACTGCTCGGCTCCGTCGATTTTGCGCGCGGCGAGCAACTCCTCAGTGCGAATGACGCCGAGCGCGGCGCCCTGTTCGGAGCCGATCAGGTTCTGGCCGCCCTCGCCGCGGGTGAGCGAGAGATAGGCGGTACGCATGTGGCGTCCGCGCGCGAAGTAGGCGAGCACGCCGGTGCGCTCATCGTCCGGGTGAGCGGCGATCATGAGGACGCTTCCGAGCTGGTTGAGCCGCTCGATGGAGTCGAGCAGTTCTGGGGTTCCGGAGAATGGCTGCTGCTGCGCGGCCAGCGGAGACAGCACCAGGAGAAAAAGAGCGAAGGCCGGAACGAGTTTGCGGGGAGTCATTCGTAGTCTATTCTACGATGGCGGAGGTTTGAAAATCATCGGAGGAACACTTCGGGAGGTCTGAGATCCGCGGAAAAGAATCCGTTTCCGATCTAGCTGGAATTGTCCGCGCGATTCCGGTGGAGAGTGAGGTCGATCGCGGCCGCCATCTTCGCTACGTCAAGTCCGCAGCCGAGGAACCGATTGACTTTTTCGGCAGTGACGAGCGGATGGCAGATTGCATCGCTGTGTTCGATCACCAGTAGTTGCGTGCCTGGCCGCCCTGTCAGCGTCGCTTTCACGCGGTCCAGCGTGCGAGCATATTCGTCTTTCAACATCCGCCGGCGCTCCGGCGTCGCAACCAGCGGCCGATTGAGGCGCACCAACATGCGCTCCTGCGAATCGAGCACCTCGTCGAGATCGCGCTCGATGAGGATCGCGCGGCAGGCCAGACCCGCCGGCAAAGCGGCGAGCAGTGGGGCGACAACCTTGATCGCTTTTCCCCGCGCCCGAAACAGCCACTTCGAATCTCGTAACAGATTCTTCACCGGTTCATATTCCAGATAACCCCGCGGATTGTCCTCATCCGCCGCGCGCAATCCGTCCGAGAGGACGCCCATGCCACCGGCGGCCAGCATCTGCATCAGCATGGAAGTGCCCGAGCGCGGCAAGCCGGTCACGACGATCAGCGATTGCTCAAGCGGCGGCATCTCCGTCGCGTTCGAAAGGGAAGGTGCGGAGGGTAGTGTGGAAGCAGCGGCGGCGCTTTCCACTCTTTCGGCCACGGACGGACGCGTGGGACGCGCAGTCCTGCGGCTCCTCATGCGGAGTGCCAGGCGCCTGTGCTCGCGTGCGGATCCGGCGTCGTCCAGGTGCTTCTCGATCAGGGCGGCGAGTCTAATGTGCGCTTCCGGGTAATTCGGGTTGAGCGAAATGGCTGCGCGGAACGCCTCGGCGGCCCGTTGGTACTCCCGCATGCCCGCTAGCGCGCGCCCAAGCAAGAAGTGGGCTTCCGGGTAATGATAGACCCTCTGCAGCGCATCGAGAGCCGAGTGTACGGCAACGCCGAAGTTCCTTCGCCGCAGAGCCATTCGGCAAACGCCCATGTATGCGTGCGCGTTATCGGGATCGATCGCCAGCGCCTTTTCGTAGACCTGCTGCGCGTCGCGCCAGCGGCCCAGGCGCAGATACAGGTCGGCCGTCTGCAGGAACAGGCCCGGCCGCACCAGGTGCGCTTCGGTTACCCGTTCGAGCGCGGCCAACGCTTCCGGATAGCGCTTCTCCGCCGTCAACACCTGCGCTTTCAGGTAATCCACCACAGGCGGCTGGAAACGCGCCAAGTTACGCCAGCGTGCGAGATCGCGCCGCTCGTCTTCCGTGAGCAGCGACTCGGGTTCGGTCTCAGCTTCGTCCGCCCGGCCGCCAGCGGCCTCTGCCGCCTTCTTCTCTTGAGCGCGCTCGAAGGCGACTGTACGCAATGCCTCGATCTCCGTTTTCGCTTTTTCAAACAGGGCGCGCCGGCGGCCATCGAGGTCGTCGACAATGCGCCGCATTTCCTCATGCATCCCCAGCGCCTGGCAGGAAACGAATCGCCTGACGGCGAAGCGCTGCTCATCGGCGTCGGCTGCATGGAGCCCGGTGAAAATGTCGTGCGCTTCGATGTGCCTCTCGGCGTCCTGATAGGCTTCGCCGAGGTTATAGCGCAGTTCCCGGATGGTCCTTTCGACCGCAAGTGCGCGATTCTCATCCGGCCGTTCGATGTATCCCAGCGCGATCATCTGTTCCAGCGCTTCATGCGCCGCCACCGGATCGAGCCGCGTATGCTGCGGATGGCGCCCGTCCGCGCCCGGAACTTCCTCCCAACTCGGTATGAATGCGACCTCCGCTGTTTCCACAAAGGCCTGTGAAAGTACTTTGCCGTCCATGTCCTCGCCTACCGGCAGTCCGTAAAGTGTCAGGACTGTGGGCGCGACGTCGAGCACCGACGGCCCGTGCAACAGTTCGCCTTTCCTGATGCCTGGCCCACGCACAGCGAGGATGCCAAAATCGCTGTGCTCGATCGCGGGTCCGGCCGGTATGTCGGGTATCGATGCGGGGCGCAAGTGATCCGGATGGAAGCCATGATCCGACATCAGAATGACAGTCGCGTCTTCGCCGGCTTTCTGCAGCAAAGTTCCCAACATCTCGTCGTGCAACTGGTACGCCATCGAGACCACGTTGTGGTACAGCTCGAAGTCGCGTTCCCCGATCCAGGACTGTCGCGGCGGATGATACTTCATGAACCCGTGGCAGAAGTGATCAATCGCGTCAAAGTAGACCGCAAAGAAATCCCACGGCTGATTGTCCAACAGCCAAGCCGCGGCGGAATTGATGCTCATGCATTCCGCGAGCGTCCGTAAGAAACCGGCCAGGCGCTTGTCCTTATCCTGATCGATTTCTCTGGCGTGCGGAATAAACGGCTCTACCATCCGCGGTACCAGTTGGTCGGGATGCATGCGCAGCCGGGCGAGCGGCTCAGCCAGCTCGGGCGGATGAACCGCGTTGGCGGGCAGCGGCCAGCCCTGGTCGAGCGGTCCGCTGGCGCGGTGGTAATGATCGGAGACCATCGCGCCGTCGATCGGCTCGGCGGGATGGCTGGGCCACCAGCCAATCACGACGCTGCGCAGTCCGTTCTGATTGAGGACGTTCCAGAGCGCCTTCGATTTTCGCGAGAGGTTCGTGACCGGCTGCACGCCGCGCCCGTCCGGCGTCGGTTCGGAGAAGCCTAGGATGCCGTGCTGGAACGGGCGCTTTCCGGTTGCGATGGAAGTCCACAGCATCGGAGAGAGCGGCGGGTGGAGCGTGGCGATCTGCCCCATGGCGCCGTTTTCGACGAGGCGTTGGACGGTGGGCATTTTGCCTGCGTCCATGAGCGGATAGATGACTTTCCAGTCGGCGGCATCCCAGCCGACCAGGAGAACTTTACGAGTGGTCATGGAGCGGACACTCGGCTTTGGCCGCGCGCACTTTGAATCATGCGCCGGCCGCATCCGGATTCTCTCCCGTTGAAACGTAGCATAAGCCGGCTGACTGTGGACCGCGCGGGCCTGGCACGCGCTCCCGCACCAGAACCGGATCGACCATTTGTCTACTCTGAAGAAGCAAACCTCTCGATGACAAATACGAAGTGCTGCTGAGGTCTCGCTCCGCTTGCCACCGGGATGGAGAAATTCATTCGCTTTGCGGCGTCGACAGCCGCCCGGCTGTTCGGATCGGACGGCTGCAACGAGTGCGCTTCGGCGATCTGTCCCGTCGGGGTAACGAGGCCGAACACACAGACTGGCCGAACCGTCGCGATGGCCGCGAAGGGAGCCACTCCGGAATCGAGAAAGACTTTTTGCGCTCCCGTCATCGCGATTGCCGGCCCTTTGGCCTTCATCCGATCGCTGGGAACGAACAGGCTCGAGTCGGCCGCGGGGATCTCCGTCAGGCTTTCCACGGTGATCTCCGACACGATTTTGCCAGCTTCGGTCACCTTCACCTTTCGAGGCAACCGGCAATCGCCAAGCTGTGGGGCGTTCGTATAGTCGTAAGCGTAGTAGCGCCCCGGCACCTGCGACTGTACCTGGAGCAGCCCGGATTGTGGATCGATGCAGTCCTCGGTTTCTTCCCACGCGCGTCTGGGCGCCGCCGGCACGGCGCCTTCGGAATCGGAGAGTAAGATGCAGGTAACTGGCACGCCGTTATAGGTAGAGGGTGACGTTCGAATCAGCTCGCGAGCGACGTTCTGCGCAGATGGAATCGGACCCAACAAGGCTGCGCGCGCTTCGTGCAATCGCAGTGGTATCATGCTCGCCGTTCCGTCTCCGTAAAACATCTTTCTTGCGGAGATTCGGGTGGTAGAGTATCCGCTCTCGGCTGCCGCCGTCCAGCGGTGCCCCTGCTGGGGATCGAACAAATCCTCCATCCGCCAGGTGCCGTCATAATCCGTTTGACCGCCGGAGTTCACCGTAAAGTTGACTTTGAGATTGTAAGCGCGGCCCACCTTCCGCAGGGCGTAACTCTCTCGCGCGCGGGCCAGAAGCTTCAGAGCGGCATCGCGGCGCGCGGGTGAGGCGACGACCTGGACTGGACCGGTGGCCAGTTCGAGAGGATCGCTCGGCACGGGCGCTATGTTCGGCGTGCTTTGACCGAATGCCGCAACGAACAGTCCGCCCGCCCCGATCAACCGCAACACTCCCTTGAAGATCATGCCATTAACCCTCTCGAACCGATTCGGTATCGCTCGTTGTTGGCGTAAAGCGCAGCCTGGGCTGGTACGGCTTCGCGCCGCCTGGAGTTCGCGGCAAGATTGCCGCTGAGCCGCCGCCCGATCCACCGCCGCCTCCGCCGCCCGTGCCGCCATCCGCCCCACCGCCGCCTCCGCCGCCCGTGCCGCCATCCGACCCACCGCCGCCTCCGCCACCTGTCCCACCGCCCACTCCACCGCCTGTTCCGCCACCGGCTCCGCCACCAGATCCGAATCCCCCTCCGCCCGTTCCAAATCCCCCTCCACCGCTCACTCCCCCAAACGTTCCGCCCCCTGACCCGCCGCCAACCCAGGTGGAACCGCCGCCAGCCAAGGGAAGCCGCAACGAGAAGAGCGCGCCCGATTGAGTCTTCATGCCTCCCACGATAGCCTGAATCGGGACGTCGCCCTCGCCGAGCCCGGATGGGACGACCAAGTTGATTTGATAAAGACCAGCGCTCGACAGTCCGGCGAACTTGGTTTTGATGGCGGTGTTATTGACGTAAAGGCTGACGGGGTTAGTCGTCGGCGCCGCGCCGGTGAACGCCTTTCCCGCAGGGACGGCGGGATTCGTCGGTCCAAAGCCGACGGCGAATAGCTCAACGATGTCGCCAGCCTGGGCGGCCACGGTAGGGTAGCCGAGGGAATTCCCGGTCGGGCCTAAGATATCGTAAGTTCCGTTACCGAAAGCTCCCTTACCATCCGATCTTAGAATAATTCCAGCGACATGCCTTGTGTCGAATAAGTCGAACGACGGGGCGAATTCGCTCAGAGTTACAGTCGCTGTTACACTGCCTGCCGCAGTAGTAACTACTACCGATACCGGTCCTCTCGCCGTGTCATCGGGAGCTTGTAAGTTGATTTGCCCGGGACTGACAAACTGAAGATAGGCAGGCTTGCCGCCGATCTCCACCTCGGTGCCGCCCAGCGAGGTGGGAAAGTCGCCATCCCAGATGGCGGTCGCGCTGGCCAGGTGGTTGCCGAAAATCGATACCCATTCGCCAGGCTCGATTACGCTGATCGTGCCGCAAAGAGGAACGATGCCACCGGGCGAGATGGACGGCCCCTGCGCCGGGCTCGCACGGAGAGCCTGCAGGCCTACGCCGGCGAAGGGCTTTACAGCGGCGTCCTGCCTAGCCATGGCTAGCCGGACGGCGTGAATCAATGGCGCGCTCTTGGAATTCGTGCGAAGTTGTTTGGCGGCCAGGACACTGGCGATGGCCTCCACTGTAATGTCGCGGGCACCGGTGCCGATCATGGATGCCGAGGCGCCGGTCACCATCGCCATGGCCGATCCGGTCACCGCCGCATAGATCTGCCAGTTTCCCGCGGCATGTTTCAGAGTTTCCCGAAGAGAGGATGGCCGGACAGTGGCGAAGTAAGCCTCCAGGCGATGGTCCAGGTCGCGTTTTCTCGCAGCGCCCATAGGTTACCTTTGCTCACCCAGGAAGTCACCTAGGATCGACACAGGAACGGCCGCAGCTTCCAACACTCGTTCCAGTAGAACATGCTGGGCCGAAGCTGACGATGAGAAGATCATTACCGGCACCGCACCTTGGTATTGCCAAACATCCATTCAGAGTATATACCTACCGGAACCAAATGAGAATACGCTGGCGATGGTGTTCCTGACCGCGTGCAACTGTGACATAAAGCCAGCACGTGAGACAACAGAAGGCCTAAGTGCTGCGGGCTGCGATCCTTACAACCGCCAAGGGAGCCGCGCGAAGGGCGGCCATAGTCCGGCCACGACATATTAGACTAGCCCCAAAGGGCCATCAAAAAGTCTCGAAGGGCTGGCGCAACCACAGGATAGGTTTCCAGTTGTAATGACCCGCGGAGCTGTTCTGAATGAAGGTATTGTTTGCGAGGCAGACGACCGCTGGGTAGATCCTCTCTGGAGGCTTCCCTTAGCGGTTCGTCAGGGAACTATCAGAGTTTCTTCAGTATCATCACCCGTTTGCTGGCCGGTGCGTCTGAATTGAAAAGTTGTTCGATTTGACTGCGGTCCCCTCAATGGTCTGAATCGCTTGTCGCGTTCGGCTGGCTTGTATCATTCGGATTAATTCACACCGTCGTTCGACAGCAACTCACCGGAGAGAAAGCGAAGGGGTCGGTCCACTAGCACGAATCTGCAAGGACAGGTGAAAGGCGCTCGGATAAGAGAATTGTCGGTGCTCGTCCGAGGCTTGTCGGAAGTGTTTCGCAGCTTCGAGGGCCATCGGCAAGGGATCGGTTGCCGACGCCGCGAAACGAGGTAGGCGGGCAGCCTCCGGCGAGATCAGCGTCCACTCCACATTCATCTCATGCGAACCGGCCTTTGTAGGCTGCCGCGCACGGTGCACGGAAATGCGCGACAATTCCAGTTGGTGTCGATTGCCGATCCCGGCTGGCGCCGGGACGGACGACGCAGGGAACGGAGCGAATGATGAAACGGACAACGATTGCAGGATTCGCGGTGGCCTGTTACGCCGTCGCGGCTGTGGCTGTGGCTCACGCGCAGACCGCTTCGGGCACTCCGCACCTGCGGAAACAGGGCACGGCAACCCAGTTGATCGTGGACGGACAGCCGTTCCTCGCGCTGGCGGGAGAGCTGGGCAACAACACTGCCAGCAGCTTGGATAACATGCAGCCGATCTGGCAACGGCTGGTGGCCGGCAACCTCAACTGCGTGTTGGCGGCCGTATCCTGGGCGCAAGTGGAACCCGAGGAAGGCAGATTCGAGTTCACGCTGGTGGATGGTCTTATCGAACAGGCCAGGAGCAACCATCTGAAGCTGGTTTTCCTGTGGTTCGGAAGCTGGAAGAATGGGCTTTCCAGTTACGCCCCGTACTGGGTGAAGAAAGACTTCCAGCGATTCCCGCGTATCCGCATCCAAGGCGGCAGGAGCATCGAACTGCTCAGCACGTTCAGCGACGCCAGCCGCGACGCGGATGCGCGGGCTTATCGCGCCCTGATGCGGCACATCAGGGAAGTGGACGGCCGGACACACACCGTACTCATGATGCAGGTGGAAAACGAAGTGGGTGTGCTGCGCGAATCGCGCGACCGCTCCGAGGTGGCGAACAAAGCGTTTGGCGGCCCTGTGCCCAAGGCGCTGATGGACTACCTGCAGCAACACCGCGACACGCTCGCCCCGGAACTGCGCGAGGTGTGGGCTGCCAACGGGTCCAAGACTGCCGGCACATGGGAAGCAGTGTTCGGACCGGGCAAGCCGGACAACGTGGCAATGCCCATCCAGACCAACAGCCCGCCGATGAGCAAAGAGGAGCACGAGACGGCATGGCGCCAGCTCCACTGGCCCGTCGACGAAATCTTCATGGCTTGGAACTACGCCAGGTACGTGAACAAAGTGGCTGCGGAGGGAAAGGCGGAGTACGACATTCCGATGTACGTGAACGCGTGGTTGCAACAGCCGGACATGGCCTGGCCGGGGACTTATCCGAGCGGCGGCCCGTTGCCCCAGGTGCATGACATCTGGAGCGCAGGGGCGCCGGCCATCGACATACTGGCGCCCGATCTTTATCTGGAATACTTCGACCAGGTGTGCGAGCGGTTCACCCGCAACGGCAATCCGTTGTTCATCCCGGAAACCGGCCGCAGCGCGGCGAACGCACTGGTGGCTTTCGGCAAGTACAATTCGATCGGCTACTCGCCCTTCTTCATCGAGATGGGCGTGGGCGCGGATACCGAGCTGGCCGCGACCTATGGCCTGATTGCCCACATGGCGCCGGTGATCGCCGCCCACCAGGGGAAGGACACCATCACAGCCGTGCGGCTGAACGAGGGCGATGCGCCCAAGCAGTTCAAGCTCGGAAATTTCACGCTGACGGCGCATTACGTGGGAAGGAACCGCTTTCCAATCGCGCCGCCGCCGGCGCAACCGCCGCAACGGGCGAAAACGGGCGTTGCGGCGCCGCTAGCCGCGCCATCGTTGGCCGCAGTGAGGCCGCCAGACGGTGGCCCATCTCCGATGGAGGCGGCCGCCATCATGGTGGCGTCGGGACCGGATGAATTCTACCTGGGTGGTGGCGGCATCCGCTTCGAATTCGCCGCCAACACGCCCGGGCCGGCGACGGTCGGACTCGGGATCGTACAGGAAGGCAAATTCGTGGACGGGAAATGGACCGTCCTCCGACAACTGGGCGGCGACGACATAGGTCAGGGCGAGATTCTGGGGCTGCGTCCGAACACCATTCTGCGCGTGCTGCTCTACCGCTACGAATAGGTTGCGAATGCGGCTGGGATGGCCTTCGGTGAAAGCGCCCCGCCGGTGAGCCGTCACAAAGGCCGGAAGCCTGGCGCGGGGCCCGCAGTCGGCGATGGCGGATTGCCACGCGGCAGCCATCCACCGCTCCTCACATCTCGATTCAGCGCCGGGTCGACCGGCCACCCCCGATTTGGGATGGCCGCAGCGCCGCCAGTCCGACTCATGGCTTGTAATATGGATTCTCTTCGATGTTCCTCAAGGCTGCGGCGGCGTAGCCGGCACCCACCGACATATTGAACACACCAATGAACTTGCGCGTCCTGGGGAACTTCCAGGCCACGGCATAGCTCAGCAGAGCTATGCCCCCACTGAGCAAGCCCTTCCGCACCGTGCCCGTACGATAGAACCGACCCGCATACTCCCCGGAGGAATCCGCAAGCAACTGGTTTCCTTCAGGCTGTTTCCAGCTAGTCGCCCAATCGCCAAAACTCCCCGCCACTTGCATCGTGACCCCGCTAGTTACCCACCACCAAGAATCGGGGTGAGAGTATGCGTTCATGTCCTGGGCCTGGCACGATACTCCGGCGAACGCTCCGAATGCGAGTGCGGCCACCAATAACTTCGTCAAACATCGCATAGCAATCCTCCACGGGAGTGGTTGGCATGCTCGCCGGGCCTGTACTCGACGAATCGCCAAATTGCTCCGATGACAGTGATCGGCAACGGCGGCCGGAAACTTTAGCCGTGAGTTGCCGCCGCGGATATCGGGCAGTCTGAATGGGCGGTGAAGAACATGGCGCAGGCATGCCGGGACCAATCCGATTTATGCAAACGCACACCACCCATCCCTGGACCTCGCCACATCCCAAGCACTGCACCCAATTTCGCCGGCGTTTGACGATCCTGGAAAGCGACTATAATCGTGGATCTGCGCGGTACGATCCGGCACCATTGGGTTGCGGGGCGAAAGCAGCACGAGGTTCACAATGAAACTTTCACGGCGAGCATTTTCCGGAACGGTGCTTTCGGCAGCGGCGCTGGCGGCGCAGGAGCGCAGCGACCCAGCTATTTCCGCTACGGTGGAACTGCCGCCGTGGAAAGCGTCTTCGGCCGGGGGCGATCGGTTCGAGTTTCCCGGCACTCCGTCGCCGCGGACCAAGTGGACCGTGCCCGGACCTCCGCGGAAGTATTTCACGGAGTGGCTGCCCGCGCTGTTTGAGCGGACCATTGAGATCGATGCGTGGAACGGCGAGAAGTCCGGGTTGCGATGGATCTTCACCGGCCCCTGCGGCGGCTTCACGGTGGAAGCCGGCGGCGGCAAGGCGCGGTTGGTGGTCCGCTACAACGACTCGCCGGGGCTGAGCAAAGTGCCGCCGGTGCAAGCGCGACCGGGGCGCCATCCGGAGGGCCTCTGGGAAGAATCCAGCGTTGCGTATAGCGGAGACGTGCGCGCAATCACGGTGGTGGCCGACTACCGGTTGAGCGTGCGTGTGCTGCTGAACGGAAAGGAAGTGCTCTCTTCGACCGCGCCGCTGGATGTGAACCGGCATCAACTGGCCTGCGCGGGCGAGGACGGTTCCGTTCGCGGCAGGCTGCTTCCGCCGGTGGTGGAAGCGGCGGCGGTGGACGTCGACGACGCTGCGCACTACCAGGAGATGCTTGGCTGGGGCGGTACCACCACGCCGCCGGCCTTCGCGGAATTAAGCCCGGCCGGCGCCGCCGAGTGGTGGCGTATTCTAACCGAATACAACCTGCTGCTGCACCGCGAGTATCCAACCGGCGCGGTTCTGAATCGGGAGATGACCAACTGGGACCGCCCGGAAGACGCCGCGCCGCATTACTACGGCGACAATTTTCCGAACTGCGAAACCAGCGATTTCGAGTACATGCGGCGCGTACGGCGCCTGGGCGGGAAGGTGATCTTCGAGTTTTGGGAGCTGCCGCCGTGGGCCAGAACGCGCGATGCGGCGGGTAAACTGACCGACGCTCCCGAAATCGATGCCTATGTGAAGGCCATGGTGCGCTACTGTCAGGTCTCCCGAGACAGGATCGGCCAGCCTCCCGAGATTGTCGGGATCCAAAACGAAGTGACGCAATCGGCGGAGAACTGGCGGAAGATGGCGCTGGCGCTGCGGCAGGGACTGGACGCCGCAGGCTTCGGTGCCATCAAGATACACATGCACAACGCTCCGTTCTCGCTCGGCGGCGTTGCGGCCGCCAAGGCGTTCCGGCAAGATCCGGCGGTCTGGAAGACGATCGATTACTCCGCATCGAATCTTTACGACTATCAGGACTACTTTCACGACCCCGATGGCTTCGACGCGCGGCTGGCTCAGTTGCGGGATGCGATCGGAGACAAGCCGTTCTTCGCCGTCGAACTTTGCGTCAACAACGGCGCGTACCAAACGCGCGCGTACCGCGTTGCGTTGGCGATGGGGCAACTCTACCATAAGGTGCTCACCCAGTTGGATGCGTGCGGCGTAATGTACTGCTGGACCCTGCTCAACGTGGTTCAGCTGTCGTACGGTTGGACGCGGACCCTGTTGGTGCCCGATCCGGAGCATGGGCTGATGCCCGTGGCTTCCAGCCACCAGTTGCGAGTTTTCGGCGCTTACACGCGCCGTGTGCGCGCACGTATGTCGCGGGTGAAGGCGGCAAGTTCGAACCCGCACTTACTGGCCACTGCGTTCCGTGGCGCGGGCGGCGAGCGGACGCTGATTCTCTTGAACCGCTCCGGCGTAGCGCAGAAGGTTGCCGTGAAGTGGCCGGGCGCGGCGTTCCGCTATCTGGAGACGGCCAGTCCGCAGCAACAGAACTCAGTCGCTCCGAGCCCGCAGCCGGCCGGCGCCAGCCTGGAAGTGTTAGTAGCTCCCGGAGCAATTGTTACCCTTACCAACGTCGAGTTAGGCAAAATGACCGAGGCGCAAACGGTGGCGTAGCCCGAGATCGCCATCTAAGTTACTATTTCCGACTGGTGAGAGCTTCTTTGTCTTCTCGGCCGTTGCCGAGCTTAGCAGATATTGTCTCTCGGATCATTAGGCCATCCGAGGGGCACAATGTTGGGTGTGGTGGCAGGATCAGGATAGTGAAGCTACTTAAAGAGGATTAGCTAGGGAGACTTAGCGGTCGTTCCAATCGTAGAGGGGGGAGTCCATTTCGTGGTCGAAGCCGCGGAAGGGGTTGGGCGGGGGTACGTCGCGGAGGCGGGCGGCTAGGCTGGGGAGCTTGGCGCGGAAGCGGTTGACTCGGGCGAGGAAGTCGTTACGCTCGGTGGAGGGGAACATTGAGGTGAATTGGGCGCTGGCGCCTCGGCCAGATCCGGCTGGTCCGTCCACCTGGTGGTCGGAGCGGAAACTGCGGTCGCGTTCGCGGGCGTAGACGGCCTCGACGAGAATTGCGTTGAACTCGGAGTCCGTGTCGTAGTGGTTGCCCAACGGATGGGGGTGGAGGAGTCCGTTCATTTCCTCGATAGCGTGGACCATTTCGTGGAGGAGAACTTCGGTGCGGTCGTTGCCGGCCCGGACGCGGTTGGGGCGGAACTCGGGGGGCCAGTTGGCTAGCATGGTGTTGTTGCCGCCGAAACTGTAATCGATTTCCCATTCCCAGGGGTCGTAGTCGATGATTACGTTGCTGCCTCGTCCCGTGCCGCGGCCGGGCATCAGGTGGCCGGAGCCGTCAAAGAGGCGGGCGTTGCGGGGCTCGGCGTCCGCCCAGTTGGTGGGGTGTGCGTCGGCACCGCGAAAGGTGGTGCGCGTGGTGCTGGTGGGAATGATGCGGACGGTTCTTCCGTTGTGCCAGATTTCGTTGAGGACGGCTCGGCCGCTGATGTAAAGGAGTAGTTGGGCGATCTGGCGCCGGACTTCGCTTTCGTAGGCCCGGCGGTTGTGGCCGAGCGAAGTGCCGTCGACGGTGATGTTATCGCTCGGCATAGCCTCTACCGATGACTTGCAAGATCTTTCCCGGGATTTCTATTTTGCCCTCTGGTCTGTAGGGAGTCTATCACAGACCGCCAACTTTTGATCCTCCAAAGTGGATGGTCTTGGTACTTTTTCTGCGCCAGCCCGTCCCTTGGCCCGGCCAAGCGCCAATTCCGCCCCGCCCGAAAAACCAGGAGTCGAAAAGCTGCTTCTTATCAATCATTTCTACAAACACCTCTCCGCCCCCCACGTCCTGGTCTGCCCTGATTTCGCTGGCGCCATCGCTCTTCTGCTGCCCCGTCGCCACCGCCAGCGCTTCGATCCGCCGGACCATGCTCCCGAACGACCGCCGTGTGATATGGCTCTCGGCCAGCCTCTCGGTCTCAAAGGTCTGCAAACGGGAGGTCAGTGCCGAACCGCGATCCCAGGTCTTCTCCGAACCGATTAGCCGGAAAGTCGGATCTTGCGCGAGCCGTTGGGTGTCGTTGACATCCTCATAGCCCGCGATGTGGCTAAAGACGGACTGGCGGAACAGATCGGCCAGTGGACGTTGGGTGTTCTTACCGCGCCGCGAGTCACTCAGGTGCTGGGTGATCAGTTCGCCGAAGCCCAGCCGTTCAGCCGACTCACGAACAAGGATTAGGCCGCCGCCGGGGGTGACCAGTGATCCCCGGAAATCGATCTTCAGGGACGCGTTGAACGATAGCTAAAAGGGTCTCATTTGTTTCTCACCCATTGGGTGTTGACCTCCTGAGCGCCTTCATCACATTGAAACCCGTATGAATAAAGGCGTCGGAGGCCATCACGACGTTTTCGGTAACTGTTCAAAACGGAATTGTAAGCTAATCCGTCAGAAGGTTACCCAAACAGCTCACTGAGTGAACCTCATACAGCCGTTCTTCCTTCCGCTGGCCAGCAAGGGTTCCGCCGCCTTGGTGGAAGGGGAGGCAAGCGGTACTGCGTCATCGATGAGGACGCGCTCTCCGCGAGACCGCTGCCGCTCCGCTTGGCGTCCAAGCTCGCGCCCTAAGCCTTCGCCGGCTTCAACAGCCCGATCGTGTTCCCGTCTGGGTCCGCGAACCATGCAAACGTACCGGCAGGAATCTTGATCGGCGGGACCAGCGTCTTGCCGCCCAATTCGGTGGCCTTGTCGAGCGCAGCCTGCACGTCCTCGACGTCCACGTAGAACATCGTGTAATGCTCCGGCTCGTGGCCGAGCGAAGTGATGTGACCCGGGATGCCCTGTGGACTCCCGGTTTGAATATTCGACGCGGGGCCGGCGGCCGTGATCTGCCAGCCGAACAATTTCGCATAGAAATCGCCGGTCTTGGCACGGTCGCGGCATCCGATCTCAAAATGAACAACTGGCCGTCCCATGGACTTCTCCCCCTTTTGACCGAGTAACGGTGTCGCCGCTGCCGCCAATAAGAGCGCCGCGCGGCGTGTCAGCAATTCTCTTGAGGGAACGTGGTGCATCCTATTTCCTCCGGTTCTGCATTGTCTCAGGTGCGATTCCCATCTTGGCTGCCGGTTTCCTATGATGCTATCACAGGCCGCCAGTTTCCGTTCCTCCGGAATATAGGTTCCTGGTACTTTTAACACGGCGACGGATTGCGTCCTATCCGTTCCCTGGTACTGAGGTTCGGCGGTCGCTCGCCCGCAATTGTTACTGAAGGGAGACCACCACAAAAGACTGTGTCTGAACGCCGCCGACAGTCGCCACCAGCGGTTGGTCGCCTGTCCCAAGGCCCAGTGGGATCGTCAGATTGATCTGATAGAGGCCAGCCGAGCTCAATCCCGCGAACGACGGCGTCACGGTCACGCCGCCAATCGTAAGTTGCACGGTGCTCGCCGTTGGGGCCGCGCCGCGGAACGCCTGTCCCGCCGCGACCGGCGGATTGGTCGGCCCGAAACCGACGCCATAAAGTTCGACGACATCGCCTGCCTTCGCAGCCACCGTGGGATACCCCAGCGATTTCCCGGTTGGGCCGAGGATATCGTAGGTCCCTCCACCTTCGGCTCCCGAACCATCCGTTCTGATGATGATTCCCGTCACATGCTTCGAGTCCAGCAGCAGGAACGATGGCGCAAACTGGCCCAAGTTCACCGTCGAGGCCGCGCTGCCCTTGGACGTGGTCACGACCACAACCACCGTGCCGGTCGCCGTGTCGTCCGGCACCTGCAAATTGATCTGTCCGGGGCTGACATACCAAAGGTACGCAGCCTTGCCATCGACAGTTACACTGGTGCCGCCCAGCGAAATGGGAAAATCGTTGTTCCAGGTTGCGGCTCCGCTGGCCAGGTTGCTCCCATAGATCGACACCCATTCTCCCGATTGGATCGTGCCTGCCGTACTGTCAAGCGGAACCACGCCACCCGCCGAAATCGACGGGACCTCCTGGTTCAAAGGGCTAAAACGTAATTGGACCAGCATGTTGTTCGCTTCACAGGTACCGTAGCCCAACGGGTAGTGAACCGCGTCGTCAATGTGCATCACCCAAGTCGTGGGCCCGGTCGGTTGATAGATGCTCCCGTTCAGGCCCAGGTCGTCGCACACGTCGGTGAATGAAACCAGGGACGCTTCATCGGTATCGTTTGAGAACGCCCAGTAGGTCTGCCCCTCCCACGCGGTGAGAATCCCGAATTGCAAGGTTTGTCCCCCGGTCACGGGGCCAACCGTCACTTCGGCGTCGGGACAGGATTCCGGCAGATTCATCAAGTAGGCAGCGAAATTGGCGGGCGTCGTTCCAGTGCCGAAAACGCTCGCTCCACCAGCGCTGCCGCCAGTGCACTGTACATACAAGGTTCCGCTGTAAGGAGCGATGAAATTACCATTTTGAGCGAGCGCTGGCAGTGCCGTGAACAGTATCGCGGCCGCTAGCAGAGCTGGAATCGGGCGTGCATGTCTCATTTCCGAAAGACTACCATGCTCGGCGCGCCGCTTGCACGACCGGGGCGGGTGAAGATTCGGTGGACAATGCGAAACACGATGTCACGGATTTAGCGGATTTATTTTCAATCTCTCAGGAGCTAAACTGCTGTAAAATGCAGCAACCGCCGGCGGGGCGAATTCGCCTCGCGCAATTTCTCTAAGTCATTGAAAATACAACCAAGCAGTGTTCATTTGTGGGGCGAATTTGCCCCATGGAAAGTTGTTGATTTGTTCTACGATTCGGCAGACCGGTGTGATTGCGATGAGCATGCAACCTCTGTTTCTACTTTGGCACGCGGCGAGAGCGGTGGAGGCGCCGGGAGACCGGGAATGGCTGGTAACCTATTGTGGCGACAATTAGTTAGGGAGTTTTGCGGGGCCTGTGACTGGGGAAGCGGGAGGTCTTGCAAACGAAGCCTGCGGGGAGGCGACGAAGCTCGATCTCATTCGCGCTTGGGCTGGAGATTGGAAACACAGAGCCTGTCACGGCTTCTTGCGGTTCCAATTGCGGGGAAACGGTGCTGGGGAACGGGGGAAACAAGCGAGAGGCTTCAATGGGGGGCTTGCAGACGGCGAAGGGACGGAGTACAAAGGGTCTCTGTTATGCAGATGGAATTATCATACCGTGAAAGTTCACTCTGAAGAGGAACTGATCACCATGCTCGAAGAGTGCGGCAGGAACTGCTGGGAGTTGGTGCATATTGAGCACACAACCGAAACACCAAAGATGGGCCCCGTGAAAGAGCAGTTACAGGAAAAGTTAGGCTTCACGCCCAAGTCTGCCGAAACTTGGCTTTTGGTTTTCAAGCAGTCGATTGAAGGCTGAGGCGGGGTGCCCAGGCTTATGTAGAGGGGAAGCATCACAGTTAAGAACGGAGTAGTCACCGCCGTGCAGGCGTACAAAGACGGTTTTGGGCGCAATATTGTAGGCGGTGAAGCTCTTTATGAGACCTTAAAGAGTTTGGAAAGGGAAGGCTGGCGAGTTGACGGCGACTTGCCTCCCTTTACTACGGCTGAAGAATACCAGATTAAGCTCGTCAAAGACGAATCATTGCCTAAGGTCACAGGGTGAGCGGCTGCCCTTGTTATCGCCAAGGGAATCAGCGAAACGGGTAGACGCATTTTCTGCCTGCGCACCAGGTAACTACGCGCGCTTCGCTTCCCGCCGGATTCCCTCGGCGATCCACATACGAAGTTGGGTCTGGTAGCCTACCGACTTTTCAGCCGCGATGTGCTTCGCTGCGGCGATCTGTTCTGGGGCCAGGCGAAGTGAGATGGGAGACTTCGCGCTGGCGTGACGGTCGCGGATATTCCTGGCCAACGCGGGCGACGGTGCGGCCCGTTCGGCCGCAGGCAGCTTATCCCACAGACTGGCGGCGGAGTGGCTCTCGAAATACTCCGCAGCCTCCTGGTCGGATCGAAACTTTGGGAGTGGCGACTTCGCCGGAGACAGTTTTCTCTTCATACCCTCTTGCCTATTTGCGGCGAAACAATCGCCGCTCATCTGCTTCCATGTCCCGGGCCGTGATCACCCTAACCAGCCCACCGGACAATCGGCGAAACACGACGAAAGCGAGCCGGCCGTCAAGAGTTTCGCCCAACGCGATGTATCGCATCTGACCCGTTCGTCTGACCTTGTGGCTGCCGGCGAAGACTTCCTCCACCTCTTCCGGGGTGAACGCGTGCCGCTCGATGTGGAACACGTTGTCATCGTCCCACTCGAAACCGGAAACAACCACACAACAATCGTAGCATGTTGTATATACGAAACGCTACGGGAACGCAGTAAGAAATGTCGAGATGACTCTCGACACAGCACGCTGGACAGCGTGCGCCACGGCGGCGGACTGAAGTTGTGATGGATGGCGGCCTCGCGGCCTATTCCGCGATCCCCAGTTCCGCCCATCCTGGCAGCGTGGCTGGCCGATTGTTCAGGAACACGATGCGGCGAGTTTTGGGGAATGGGAGATTGCTGTCCAGCGCGCGGTTGTAGAACATGTACTGGCGGAGGATGTCGCGGTAATCGGTGTTGGTGGTATCGAGCCAGGCGCTCTTGGCGGGCAGGCCGCCGCCCCAGCCTAGCGAGAGCAGGCAGGTCCCGCGCTGGCGCGCTTCGGCCAGGCGCTGTTCCAAAGCTAGCAGGCTCTGGTCGAGCAGGCCCATCCCTGCCCAAGACGCGTAATTGCGCTGCAAAGCGATCAGACCGGCTGCGTACACGTTGGCGGCCTCGAAGAAGCGGGCGCGGTTCAAGGATTCCGGCCAGCGCACGCTGCGGCGCACTTCGGGCGAAGCCAGATAATGATTCTCGTCCCAGCGGCCTTCAAATACGGTGCCGGGAGAGGCCATTTCGGCAAACGCCGGCGTGCTATCGTCCGGGCGCGCGCCATCGACGGCGCCGCGCGGGCTTTGCTTCCATCCCAAGACCAAGCCGCCGCCGCGCGGTTGCAGCGTCGAGGTGCGCAGCAGGTAGACCTTGAACGCGTCGTTGCCAACCACGGCCGAATCGCCCGTGCTGACAAACCGCATGCGGCTGAAGCCGCTCGCGCCGAGCGCGTGATCTTCCACGCCTTCCGCCGGACGGCGCGGCGGGCGCTCGGTCTTCACTTTCGACGCGAGGTCCTGCAAGATGCCGTCGCGCCAACTGGCGAACAACATGCCGGTGCGCAGCGCGCCCTTGATCGCGGCGCCGGGCAGGTACGGCCCGGAAGCTCCCGCGGCAAAGGTGGGAATGTGCAAGCTCTCACCCGCGGCGCGATTCCAATACGCCGAATAGGCGGCGCTTTCGAACGGGATACGGCGGCCGGCGAAGTTCTGCGCGAAGCCGCCCCAGGAGGCGAAATCGAGCTTCTCGGCCGTCTTGAGCTGCGCCAGATAGCCGTCCAGGCGCGGGCCCTTCGCCAGCAGGCGGAAAATGCGCCACTGGTCGAGCACGTTGACGTGGTCCTTCCAGACCATGTAATCGATGGGGCTCAGCCTGCGGCCGTCTCCGACCAGCAGCGGCGTCAGACATGTGAGGCGGTATCGCATCAACTCACCTCGGGCAACGGCACGGAGACCGCGAAGCCGGCGCGAAAGACCGGATGCGAGAAGCCGTCGGGCGCCACGTCGAGCGCCGCACCGCGCGGCGCGGCCGGAGCGTAGATCACCGATCCTTCTCCCACCATCCGCAAGGTCTTTTTCAACTCGCCGGCGCCGGCAGGGCTGTCGATTCGGCCGCTGCGTTCGACCATTCGATAATTGCCACGCGTCCAATCCACCGCGTCCCGGCCGGACGGCGTGAACAGCGACAGCAACCAATGCGGCTTCACACTGGCCTCGAATATACCGATTTCTTCCGGCAAGACTTCCGGTATGGGCTCGTCTTCCGCGATTTCTTCGGCAACTGCGACCGCCTCTTCCAATTCCATCACGCCAACGGCGGATGCGGTCTCGCGCGCGGAGTTCGCCGCAGACGCATCGCCTTGCGGCGCATCGGCGTCTTCGGGCGAGCGTGCGAGCGAATTCTGCGGTTGGCCCGTGGAAGCTTCTGGCCCACCAGCTTCATCAGGCTCGTTCGCCAGCGATTCCAGATCGGACGCGGCAGGTGTGGGTGCCGACTCGACGTCGTCGATCGCGCCGGTCGCCTCGCTTGGCGCCGGAGCGGTTTCCACCGGCGGACTGCCGGCCAGCGTCACGGTTGGCAGGATCAACTCCGGCAGCGTGCCTTCGCGAAACTCGGGAGCTTCCGAGCGTCCCCAGCCGCGCGAGCGTTCGCCGCCGAAACCGGTATCGGCGAGCAGGCGGAAAGCCGCTTTCACGGGATCGCGCCAGCGTTCCCAGGCCTCCTCGTCGCGAAAAGCGGTCACCAGCCAGAGTCCCGCACCGGCGCGGAATTCCAGACACGCGATCGAATGCCGCTCGCTCGAACCGGTCATACGGTCCACGGCGGCGCTCCAACGCACCGCGGTGCGGAAGGGGCCCAGACGGCCCGCCGGCACCAGGCATTCGCTGACGCCATCCATGCTCCAGGCGTTCTCATCCGGACGGCCGCCCGCCACCAGCGACTGCACCATTGTGAGCGGCACGAACCGCGCGCTCTTCCAGCGCACGCGCGCGCCCATCAGCGACGGCGATTGCGGCGGCCAGATGGTCCGCGGCGGCACGATGAAGCCGATCTCATCGAGAAATGGAAAGCACGAGCTGAAGGAAACCGCCGGCTCCCCGCCGCGCGCGGTTGCGTCCAGCCACTCGTGCAGAGTGCCCAGGCGCGCCATCGCGGCAGTCACCGCGGCAAACACGGAATCGCTGTGGTAGATCGAGTCCACGCGGCTGCGCGCGCCCGTGCCGGGCCCCACGCGCCACGGGCCCGTAGGCCGCAGCCGGACGACCAGCCCAGGCGTCATGAATCCTCGCGCAGGAAGGCGAAGGCCGCTTCGGCCACCGCTGCCTGAATCACTCCCAGAGCGGCGCCCGCCGCGATTTCCTTCTCCGCCGCCCCTTTGGCGTAATAGTCGCGGCCGCGCCACACCAGACGCAGCTTGCTGAACGATACGCGTCCGCTGCCGCGCGAGCCGCCGCCGCCGAGCGCGTCGTCTTCCAGCAGCCGCAGCCCCTCCAGCACGCGCAGGAACAGCGGGCCGTCGGCTTCGCAGAGCACGTCCATCACCAGCCGCGTTTGAAAACGCGCGCCGGCGGGAACGCGCTCGATCGTGCGCGGGTTCGCCTGCCCAGTGATGCGGTCGATGGCGTTCTCGTTCTTGACCTCGGTTAGCTCATCGTCCAGGTTCTCGCGCATCTGCGGCGTGATGCTCTCCAGGTCGAGCGGGGCGTCGAACACGGCCAACCGCGCCGGCGTGGCCTGCGTGGTCTCCAGCGTTTCGCCCTGCACCCGCTCCATGCGGCCCGGACTGCGGCCGAACAGGAGACAGATGTCGTCGTCGGCGCGGTCGCTCTGGTGGATGCGTACTTCCTGGCCCTTGCGGCGCGACAGGTAGACCAGCTCGGCGGGAACGGCCAGGCCGGAGCTTTGCTCCAGCAGCGAGCGGATTCTGCCGCGCAGCGAACTGCCCGGCACGTACGGCCTGCCGAAGGCGTCTTTCGCCACTGGATTATCGGAGCCGCCGATTTCGAGCGAACCTTTGCCGGCGCCGACGTGCAGGCCGGTCTCGCAGGTCATCTCCGCTTCCAGAATCAGCTTGCCGATGAGTTTCAACTCGGTTTGGGATGTGTGTGCGCTCATGCTTTACTCGTTGTAGGCCACGATGGCCTCGAACAGGTCCTTGAACCGTTCGTATCCCTTGGTGTCGTTCTTCCGCGTCACCTGCAGCAGCAGTTTCTCCAACTGGTCCAGGCTGCGCAGACCGTGGCGCGCGATGGTGTAGGCCAGGCGCGCGCGCAACATTACGAACTCGTGCTGGCGTCCGCTTTCCGGCGCGCGCACCGCGCGGCGCACCGCGCCATAGAGGCGGCGTAACTGGCTCTTGGTGCCGGAATCCATATCGCGCATGCGGCTGACGACGGCGTGCGCCTGGTTATCCAGATACAGACTGTCGTGGATGAGCTTCTCGAGCTCGATTTCGGGTGGGGCTTCGAAGCGCCCGCGGTCGGGACCCCGGCGTTCGCCTCGCTCTCCGCGCTCGCCACCACGCTCGGGGCGCGGCCCCCGCTCGCCTTGCGGCGGGCGTCCTTCCCGCGGTGGCCGTGCCTCCCGTGTCCGCTGCTCGTTCTCTTGTGCCATGTGTTAAACCTCGGTCACCAATCTGGCCCACTCCAGGGCCACCAGCCCGGCGGGCCGCATCTTCACTTCGGCCGATTTGCGGCCGGTCATTTCATTAATCAGGTGCGTGCGCAGCTTCTGAAACTCGCGGTCGCGCGTGCCGCTCAGGATGCGGTTGAAGCGGCGCTGGAAACGCCAGGTGCGCTGCGTTTCCGTCTGGCCAGCCGTCCCATCGGCATACGCCTCGTGCCGGTAGAAACTGCGCAACTGATATAAGAACTGCCGCGACATGCGAAAATCGTGAACCAGCCGCGTCACCGTATCTTTCAACTCCGCTGCGTCCGCCAAGTGGCGCCATTCGAGAATGCGTCCGAGCAGATAAATGCAATCCTTGTCGGCCGATTTTGCCAGCGCCAGGTTGCGCCCGGCGTCCTCATACACGCCGGCGAGCGGATAGTACGATTCCGGCGCCAGCGCAATCGCCATCGAAATGGTCTTGCCCTCGGGGCCCGGATACTCCTTCAAATTCTCTTCCGTGAAACGGTGGAACAGCCGCTGCACTTCGCGCGCCAGCGCGATCAGCGCGTCCCACGCCCCGTACACGGCGAAATCGTCGCCGCCGCAATAAAGGATGCTGACCTTGCGCCAGAACTCCGGCAGTGAACACAGCACTTCCAACTCGCCGGCGAAGAATTGCTTGTAGAGAACCGACAGCGGCACGTGCTCTTCAATCGAATTGACGCGGCGCAGGCGGAGCCCGAAGTTATCCACGTCGCCGCGCAGCACGCCCCAGATGGAGCGCCCCTGCGAACGCCGCGCCAGCGTCTGCACCGGGGCGGCCTGCTTGCCGTCGTCGCTCGGCGCGGCGTGGCGCGCCAGGAGAATGGCGTCGGGCGAGAGGTTCGCGGTCAGGCTCCAGGTGTACTTGCCGCCTTCGACCAGCACCTTTCCGGGCGACTCGGGAGACCAGCCGGCCTGCGCGGCCTCGCGCACCGTGGTGCCCAGTTCCTTGGCGAAATAGGCATCCGCCGCGGCATTCGATACCGCCGTAGACGGTTGAAACGCGGCTTCTCCGATGTCCGCCAGCGGCTGGTCGCGTTGCTGGTCCAACTCTTCGTTCAATCGGCGCCGGATCACCGCCCAGTCGCCCAGATTGTCGGTCACGCCCCAGATCAACTTCACGCGCCCGGAACTCAACTCGGCCATCTGCCGCGCCGCCGCCCGCAGGAATTCTTCCGCCGTCTCGCGCACGGCGCCCGGCAGCACCAGCAGGAACTGGCCGCCGCCGCTGGAGCCCAACAGGATACGCGCGAGCCCGAGCTCCGCCAGCAGTGCCCGCGGCAGAACTTCGCTCATCAGCGTGATCCACTGCGACCGCCCGGCCAGCAAATCCTCGCCCGCCGAACGCGCCGGGCGTGGCTCGGCGGCAGCCGCCGAGAGAAACTCCTCGGTGCCCAGGATTTTGCCTTGCAGCAGGATTTGTTCGGCCATGAACAGTGCTCTAAGCCTTGAGAAAGACTAACTGTAGCACAGAAACCTGAGAGGCACGACCCGCTGCTCTTACTCTTGATATATGTTCCGCGTTCGTGTCCTGGCCGCGCTCGCGCTGCTTGCCGCCGCCGCCGGTGCGCAGACCGTGCGCCCCCCATCCACGGGAACCACCACCCGATCCAGAGCCGCCTCGACCAGCGCGCAACCACGGGTTTCCGATGCACAACTGGAAGCCAGCATCCGCGCCCGTTTCGCCAAGTCGCAGAAGATCTCGCAGGACCATCTGCAAGTCCACGTGCAAGGGGGTGTGGCCACCATTGAAGGCAAAACCGGCGTGGTGCAACACAAGGGTACTGCCACGCGCATGGCCAAGAGTGCCGGCGCGCTGGCTGTCAACAACCGCATCCAGGTGAGCGATGCCGCGAAGGAGAAGGCCGCGGCCAATTTGGAAACCGGCCGGCGCCGCGCGCAGATCAAGCGTGGCGATGCACGCAGTGACACACGCAGCGACTCGCCACAACCCCATTGACTCGCCGGAAAGGGGAAACGCGCTGAGGGAAAACGCCGGACGCGAACGGGCGAAGACTGAAGGCGTGCCAGCAGGGCAGGCCCAATCGTGCTGCGCCGTCAGCATGAGTCGATTCGCCTCGGCTCGCCTGCCGATCTTGGAATACAGATCCGCCACGTTCCGGGCGGCCCTGCATGACGTGTACTCCACGAGCGGGCACTGGAGGTTCAAGGCCATGTGATTTCTAACTGTTACAACCGCGCAGCCGTTCGGCGCGATCTTCTGGTAGAGGGCTGCCAACTGAGGGGCAAAGGGACGGTAACCGGGAGTCAGAATGAGTCCCTCGTGCAGCGCGATGGCGGCCTGTTCGTCGTCGCCGGCCGCGCGATACGCATAACCCAGCTCTTCGAAGAACGCCGGCTGGCGGCTGAGCAACAAGCCGTATTCCAGGGCCTCCACCGCTCGCCTGGGTTGCGCGAGGCGCTCATAGATGCGGCCCAGGCCGAGGTACAAATCCGGTGAGGGACTGTAGTACGGAAGCGACTTGCCATGCAGCCGATTGCGGCGGCGCAATTCGTCCCGCAGCGCCAGATCGATTCTTCTGCCGCGCAGAAGCAACGTCAGCGCCCGCCGATACCAGAAGTCACGCGAACCGCTGGCCGCCATATCGCCCCTCATGCGGTACCAGTCGCCGGCTGTCGCATAGGGCAGCGGGATGCTTCGATCGTCGGGCAGAGGGTCGAGGATGGCCAGGCTGCGATTGAGTTCGCGGTCGGCAGTCTCTATTCCCGGCGTCCCGCCTGCCATGGCCGAAACTGCCACTCCGAGGTGGGTCATGTAGCTTCCCGGCGCGGCTTGGACAGCGCTGGCCCACAGGCTCGGCTCGTCGTGCCAGTCGAAGTTGCGCGCATAGGTGCGGCCCGCCAATAACGCGCACACGAAGCCGATGACGGCCCACGGCACCCACCGCCCCAGATGAAGAAGAGGCGGGTAACGGTCGGCGGCGCGGAAGACGGCCAGCACGAGGAGGGCGGCCAGAGCGATCGAGGGCATGTATAGGAAACGCTCCGCCATAATGGTTCCGATTAACAAGAACAGATTCGAGGTGGGAACCAGCGTGACGAAGAAAAACGCGATGAAGAAGAACAGAGCGGGCTTCGAGCGGTACCAGACGGCAGCGCCCGCTACCGCAGCGGCGCATCCGGCGATCGCCGCCAAAACCAGCGCTCCCTCGCCGTTTCGCAACCGCCAGTCAAAGAGCGGGACCTGATTGTAGGAATAGTCGCACGACAACCGGGCAGGCCACAGCCAGATCCCAATGTACTTGCCGATGACCTTAACGGCGGTCATCCGCGCGGTCCAGAAGTCTGCGCTTATCAGCGGGTTTTGCACAAATGCGAAGCTGCCCGCATCGGTTTCGTACAGCGCCGCAATCATCCGCGCACGAAGGTAGAAATACCCGAGAAACGGCAATGCCACCGCGCAGTAACCGGCTAGGCGGGCCCGCCACGCCGCTGCCCGCCGGTGCGCCACGTCGTAGATCAACATCGCCGCCGGCAGGGCCACGGCCGTCTCTTTGGAGAAAATGCCGATCGCGGCACTCACCGCCAAAGCCACCAGCCACGCGCTTCTGCGCCTGCCCGACGCCAAGGTCGCCTTCGCGTGGCATAGCAATCCCGCGAGCGTGCCCAAAGCCGCCAGCAGATCCGCGCGGCCCACCACGTTGGTGACGCATTCGGTTAGAACCGGGTGAAGCCCCCAGACCGCAGCCAGGGCGATTGCCAGCCGGAACTCTCGCAGCATTAACATCCCAAGCAGGTACACCAGGAGCATGTTGACGGCGTGCAGCGCGAAGTTGACCCAGTGGTAACTGGCCGGATTGGAGCCGCTGCCGAGCACCCCATAATTGAACAGATACGAGATCTTGGTTAGTGGCCGATAGAGCCCGGTGGTCTTTTCGGCGTACCAATAGTCTTGCGTCAGGAGGGTCTTCAGGTTCGCAGTCGTGGCCGACCAGACCCGGCTGTCCTGCACGATCGCCGAATTGCTATCAAAAATGAGACCATCCTCGAACGAGTTCGAATATGCGATCAGGGCGACCAGCCCCAGCAAACACATTGGGAGCGCATGGCGCCACCACCTTACTCCAACTCTTTGCGCTTCGCGGTCCTGTCCGGATGTCATTTGCAGCGTGCGGGAGGGCGATTTCCTGCGGGCCTTACTCATTCGGGCGTCCGGATTTCTAAGGATAGCTCTGCGACAGGCCCTGAGGCGCCGGGTCCGGACGCACTAGGTGGAGAATGCCGCGGCTTGCCCGTGCCACGACGACTTGTGTATCTGCCAGTTCCCAGTCGCGCACCCCAAACGCACTCTGCCGGCGTGTCGGCGAGTGTCGCCAAAGCGTGCCTGAGCGCGTGTTCCGCAGTTGAGGAACCAGGCTCCTACGATTGCGCGGGCTTCTTGCGGGACGGAGCCTTGGCGAAGTACAGGGCAACGGCGCGATCGATGTTGGCGCGCGTGAGGCGGACGGCGCGGCCCTCGTACTCGGCGATTGCCTTCACCAGCTTGAGAATATCCATCGGGTAGCAGGCGCGCAGCGCCGTCGCGCCAGCGGCCCAGCAACGTTCCCGCATGTACTCTGCACAGCCGGTCTCGGCAGGCACGCTGTGGACGGTGATGACCTGTTTGACGATCAAGTCGAACAGTTCGTCGTTGACGTCTTCCACCAACACCTTGGTCTGGATGCGGCGCAGGAAAGCTTCGTCGGCCAAGTCCTCCGGGTCCAGGTTGGTGGAGAAGACGACCATGAGTTCGAAGGGCACCTGGAACTTCATGCCCGAGGAAAGCGTGAGATAGTCGACACGGCGGTCCAGCGGAACGATCCAGCGGTTGAGCAACTGTTGCGGCGAGAGCACCTGGCGGCCGAAGTCGTCCACCACCAGAATGCCGTTGTTGGCCTTCATCTGGCAGGGCGCGATAAAAACGTGGGTGGCTTCGTCCAGCCGCAACTCCAGCATCGAGGCCGACAACTCGCCGCCCATGGTGATGCAGGGGCGGTGGCAGATCACCCATCGGGGATCGAGGAACTCGTCCTCCGCTTCGATCTGCTTGTGCACGATCGGATCGAAGACGTCGATGACGTGCCCGTCCACTTCCACGGCGTAAGGGACGATGATGTTGTCCTGGTAAATCCGCAGAATGCGCTCGGCGATGCTGGTCTTGCCGCTGCCCGTTCCTCCGTACAGGAAAAGCGACTGGTGCCCGATGAGCGAGGGGCCCAGTTGGTCCAGCAACGAATCCGGCATGACCAGGTCGTGAAACGCCCGGCGCAGGCTGTCTCGGCTGAGGCGCAGCTTGGCGTTCTGGCCTTTGACTACTTCGTGGTACTGCTGGATCGAGACCGGAGCCGGTCCCACATACTGGCAGATCTCACTGCGAGCCGTTGCCAGATGCCGGCCCGCGTTGGTCAGCGAGAACGAGTAGTCGTTGCCGACCATGCCCTTCACTTCCAGCAACTGCTGCTGCCGGAACTCGTGGAACACGACTTCGAGAATCGGGAAGGAGATCTTTAGCGTCTCGTTGAGCAATGCCAGCGTTCCGGTGCCGTGCAGCCACAGATAACGCAAGACCAAGTCGCTGATCATCGACCGCGGGATTCCCAGTTCTTCAATCCGGTCCGGAATGGTCGGCCTGACGCGAGAGTTTCCGGCAGGAGCCTCGGCGGGGCTGGGCGGCCCAGCGGCCGGGGTTTTCAGCGTGGCGGGTGGCTTGGCGGCGGTTTTCGGGACGCCTCGCGACTCCAGGATGATCAGATTGGGGTTAGAGGAAGCCCCCAGGCTCTCCAGACTCATGATTCGCAATATACACCGCAAGTCCCTGGCCGAACCAGGATGGCGTTAGTTAGTGAAATCGTGTCAACAAACGGTAGCTCGGTGTTTGCCCGGGTCGGTTGTCAAAAGGCACTACCCCCGCTCGCCGAGATCCGCGCAGCCAGCGGCAAAACCCTTACAGCCAGTCTCTTCAAACGTATTATTGGGTTGTGGAGACGACTGAAGACGCCCCACAAAAGCGGGGAACTCGCACGCTGCACACCTATGGCTCCAAAGGGCCATCGACGGCCAGCAACCCCCGCAAGGAGCCCGGTGTCTATTAGGGTATATCTCCGGGACGATGGCGGGCGCGATTTACCCCATTTACAAAAATGCGCCCGCCTCTCCTTGCCGCGCGGGACGGCCAGCCGGTGCTAAACCAGCCAGTCGGACCAGCGGAAGAAAACTGGCGCGCATAGGAGACACACCACCACCTGAAGGGACGGCCCACGCTCTCTTCGAGACAGCCCCAGACCATTCGCCATTCCGGAAGAGGCACTCGTCAAAATCACGGACGCTCTTGCAGAACGGGGAGCGCGCGACGCTCCCTATTTCGATTCAGCGGCAGCCTGCTTGGCGGTTTCCGCCCGCTTCGCGGCCCATCGCTTCTTGGTGGCGGCGATGATGGCCCGTCGGCCAGCCGCTGAGAGTTTCCGCTTCGGCTTCGGCGCCGGCGCTGCGGCCGGCTTCTTCTTGGATTCGGCCCATCTCTTCCGCTGTGCCGCGGCGATTGCGGCCCTGCCAGCCTTGCTGATCTTACGCCGCTTGCGAGAGGGCGATGGCTTTTCGGAAGCCACGGCCGCGGGCGCTGGGCTACCTTCCAGCAGTTGCCGGATCTCGGCTATTTGGGCGTCGATCCGCGCCTTTTGGATCTCGAACCCTTCAATTGCAGCAGTCAGGATTTCAGTTGTAAGTTTTGTCGGCATGTGGAACTCGGCTAACATCCTACTATATCACGACTTTCGCCGACAGGAGATAAGTAGTTACTGGATACCCGGCTCCCCGGAAGCGCCGGCAATCTCGTCTTATCCGCTTGCGGATACGACTGAGTCGGGCGATTACTGCTGGTCAGGATGGCAATGAGCTCAGGTCCCCGGAATCGGCTGACATGAGCTTGAGCAGACACTCGCCGCCGGAAGCGCAGGTCCTCGGTGCACTCAGTCCCTCTGCGTTCACCTCTTGAATCGCCTTCAGGATTTCGCGGCTTCCAATCACGCCAAGGGGAAAAGTAAAGTTAACTTTCTGGCCATCTTCCGCCAGCCAGGAATTGCCCACCAGGCTGAACTGCGCCGGATCGTCCGCGCCCTGAATGGCGACTCTCAATTCCGGCCCGTCTAGTGCCAGCACCAGACCTTCCCGAGTGGACCCATCCCCGTACGAGATACGCATTTCGCGGTACCCTCCGTTTCACAAGCGATTGAAGACATGCTCCCACAGCCACGAAAGAGATGGCAAGTCCCTTTGACAAAACAAAGTACTGTCAGTCCCCCTGACCAGTACCTTGGTTATGAAAGCGTTTCTCCGGCGGGTGGCGTGCAACCGGTTGCGAATACGGAACTTCAGAGTCTGCGAAGACTACCGCTCGTGCTTCTGCCAACGCAGCATGTGATGGTCTTCCACGGTAACTTTCGCCGGCAGAGTGAGACCGCAGGTCTTGCAAATGATCACGTCCCGGCCGATCTCCCAATGCGTGCAGGACTTGCACTTGCAAACCAACAAATCGATCTCGCTTTTCTTATCCATTTAAAGTCTCCTGAATTCCTCTTTGACTTCGCGCACGAAGTCGGTGAACTGCGCCGTGGTGATGATATCCGGCTTCCAGCACAGATCCCTCTCGATCAAATTGTACTCCTTCACGATGCGGGAGCCGGGGATCTTATTTCCACTGCTGTCCGAGTCGCGGCCCATCAGCCACAGATGATCGGCGACCGAGCACGCCGCAGTGACGTCGTGGGTGACCACGATGATCGTGTTCAGGTCGTCCATGTCGGCGACCTTAGTGATCAACTCGCACGTCTTCTCCAGCATCAGCAGGTCGAGCCCGGAGAACGGTTCGTCCATCAGCAGGAAGTGCTCGCTGCACAGGATCTGCTGGATGATGGCGCATCTTTGGCGCTGGCCGCCCGATAATTGAGCGGGGTACAGGTTGAACTTGTCCGCCAGTCCGAACTCTTTCAGCAACGCCATGACCTTGTCATGCGCAACCTGGGAGTTCTTCTCTTTTTGCTTCGCCCCCAGCAAGAGGTTTCCGAACACGGTGCGATGTTCGAAAAGGGGATAGCTTTGGGAAACCACGCCAACTTCACCAGCCCTGACCGGACGATCGAAACCGTTGACGGTCACCCGTCCCGAGGTGGGCGGATTCAATCCCGCGATGATCCGGAACAGGCTGGTCTTGCCGCAGCCAGAGGGTCCGAGGAACCCCACTACTTGGCCCTGTACCCTGCCCGGTACCACGATGTCGCGTACCTCGCCGTTGACGTTCTTGAGCACGGGACGGCCATCGTACTCGAGACACACGTTTTCGATCCGCAACAGGGTTTGGCCGAGACTGTACGCTGTGTTCCCCATCTATTTGCGCTCCAGTGTGAGGGCAGCGTACGGACAGAACATGTTCTTTGTCATGCCGATACCATAATCCTGGAGCAGGCCGAGCATGAGAATGGTCAACTGGATGGCGAAGACCGCTGCCAGCCGGAAGTGGTGGTTCTGGTCGAGCAGGATGGTTCCCACGCCGCCTTCGGAACGCACGATGCCTTCCACCATGGTCAGCATCATCCAACCGATTGCCGCATTCTGACGGAGCACGTCGAAAGCCTTGTCCGCCTGGCCCAGCACGATCGCTTCCCACACCACCCGCCATTCACCCATGCGCAGCGTGCGCGCCAGATCGAACTCCTCTTTCGGGATGCCATTGATAACGTCAGCCATTCCGGTGACGAAGAACACCGAAACCGAAAACACCAGCAGAGAGAGTTTCAGTTGATGGCCGCTCTTGGCCATCAGCGTAAAGAAAAAAGTCAATCCAACCAGCGACAGAAAACGGAGCTTGCTGAGCAAGGCGACGACAGGGCGGAAGAACGGCATCACCGTCGCATAAGCCAGCAGCAGCGAAACCACGGTGGCCAGACCGATCGCTTCCAGGTTGAGATAGAAGCTGGTGATCAGTTCCCCACCCAGACCCTGCTCCCACATGTCTCCCAGCGCGCGCAACACTTCGCCCGGCTTGGGGAACAGCACGAGCGGGCTGACGATCCATAGCAGGAGCGCCACCCCAACCTGCATGGCAATCAGGATCCGGACGGCGCTCTTGCTAAGAACCGCATTCGGAGAGAATACCGCAACAAAATGATTCATGGTCGATACGCGGACGAAGTCGTCGGGGGAGGCTCGCCGCCGCCCCGGTTCCCGCCGAACTACTGTCCGATTTGACTGATCTCCACGCGACGGTTCAGCGCCTTTCCTCCGGCGGTTGCGTTCGAAGCCAGCGGGTTCTGCGAACCGTGGCCCTTGACGGCTGTGAAGCGCGAATCCGGGAAGCTCAGCGGGGCTGCCTGCTGGAAATAGCGTTTCACGGCCAGCGCCCGCTTTTCGCTGAGCGGGACGTTGACCGCGTCGCTGCCGGCATCGTCCGTGTAGCCGTCGATCTGCAGCGCCAACTGCGAGTTGATGGCCAGCGCATCCTTGAGTTCGTTCAGCGTGGGCAGACTGTTTGGCAACGGCTGGTCCGAGCCAGTCGCGAAGTTGATGTAGACGGCCTTATGGCCGACCACGTTGCCGCCCGCCGCTTCCTTGGCGTAATCCACCGTCTCCGCGCTGGCGCCCTGCACGCCGCTGGTACTCAACACCGCCTGTGCGCCGAAGAGGAACGAAGTGTCCACCGCTTCCTTGTACGGCGGAATCGGATTGTCCTTGAACAGTTGCGGGTAGTTCATCGTGGCAATCTTGCCGAACGTTTCGTAGCTGGCGCGCATGTTGTTGTTGTGCTTGCCGTCCAGTCCGAAATAGTTGACATCGTCCTCCAGGTTGAAGACCGCCGAGCCGCCCAGTGGCTGGCCCGACTTCGGATCGCGCAATCCGACGTAGTAGGTGAACCAGTAATCGCCATTCTGGTCGTTATAGATCTTGGCGGAGATTTCGCCGGCCTTGCGGCGAACCGCGTCGAAGGCTTTCACCTGATCGGCGGCCTGGAAACTCGCCGCCAACAGGCCCTGCACTTCGTCGCGATTGTCGTTGAAGAACTTCTTGATGCCCACGATCACAGCCGGCATCTGCGAAGCGTACTCGTGCGAGGAGACGATCTTCGTCGTGCCTGGACGGCCGTGCACCGCCTGCTCGTCGCCGGGAGTCCAAGTCACCACGCCGTCCGGGCAGACCTTGGTGGTCTCGCCCGTCGGGCGGCCGTCTTTCACTACCTTGCGGTCTTCGCAGCGATTGGGAACGTACACTTCGGTGACGGCCTTGATGTAGTCTTCGTCCGGCGCCGAAATCCAGTTAACCGCATCCGGGTCGTAGGTGTTCAGGTCCGGGTTATTCTTGAGGGCGTTCGAACCCATATAGTTCAGCGCGATATTCCAGTCGCCATCGCGGATGACTCCGACCACGGTCTTGCCCTTCATGCTCTGCGGGTTCGACTTCCACTCGGCCGGGCCCAGCAGTGCGTCCTCTCCATTGGACCGGCCCACCGCGCCAATGATGACGGCCTGGTATTCCGGTCCCAGCTTCTTCAACTGCGGATTCAGATCGGCCAGCCACTGGCCGCCGCCGTCGCCCATCACCACCAGGGCCGCGGCGCCCGAGGAGCAGGTCTTTTCGCCATCGTGGAGTTGCTTGGCACAGGCCAGCAGGTCGGCTTTCATCTGCGAGTTCGAGTCCTCGCGATGCAGAGCCAGGTTCACGCCGTACTTTTCCATCAGCGAACCCTTGGTGGTTTCCTTGCCGCCGTTGGCATAGAGGAGGGCGAACATGGCGTTCCACTCCCAGATATCGATCGGTATGCGCGTCGCCGAAGCATTGGCCGGCGCGGTGGACGGGTACGGCTGAGCTTGCACGTTGGCCACCTGCGCCTCGGTCTGCGGCGGCAGGTCCACACGCGTGGCCACGATTGACTTGATGATACCGGGGGTTGGAATCAGACCGCGCTGCATGGCGGAACGCAGCCCGAACACCACGCCCACTCCCACGATCACAATGAGAAAGACTTTCGCTTGCGGCTTCAAACGCGCCATTTGCTTTTTCCTCTCGACGAACTGGTATGGAATCGTCTATTTAAACATGTTGTCGTAATCGCCGCCCGCGCTCGGCTGCGGACCGGCGGTTGGTCGCGGAGCCTGGACTGGCGCCGGCCCGGCGATTCCTGGAATCTGGATCATGTCCGCGCCGGCGGGCTTGCTGCCATCCGTCAGCAGCTTCTGGCTGAATTCGGCGAATTTGCTGGCCGCTTCGTCGGCCGCCGCGCCGGATTCGATTTGATCGTCCGTCAGCAGCTTGTCGGTGTAACGGGAGAACTCGCGGATCTCGCCCAAGGTACGGGACGTATCTTCCTCGAGGTAATCCAGGGCCATATCGACCATCTTCAATTGCTCCGGATTGCCGCGCAGCAGGCGCTGGCCAACTCCCAGCGTCGCCTTGGCGTCCAGAATCATCTTGCGCTGTTCGGCGAGGAAGCCGACCTTGTTCTCAGTCCGCTGAATCTTGCTGTCGGCGATCTGCGACCAGTGTTGGAACGTATGCAGCATCTTCGAAGTCTGATCTTCGAGCGCCTGCAACTGCTTCACGCCTTGCATCAGCATTCCCGCCTTCTCGAGGAAAGTCTGACGCTCCAACATCAGGCGTTCCTTCTCCATCGGGTCGGTAGCGGCCGCCGCCATTTGCTCCGCCTTGGCGGCCTTGTGGCCGAGCCCGGTAATCTCGTCGTTTTTGGCGGCGATGCTGCGTTGCAGCCTTTCGTCGCTGCCGGCAAATCGCTGCAGGGTCTGGTCGAGGTCGGACTTCGCCTTCTTCATGTCGTCCAGGTTGTTGCGCAGGATGCCGATCGGATCGGTCTCGACCACCCAGCCGGCGAACCAACGAACCATATTCTGAAACAAGTTTCTGACCGCTGTCCGAAAGGTTGGATTGAACGCCAGCCAGAGGATTGCAATCAGCGCCGCGGCCAACGCGGCCGCGTACAGCGTGTTCGTCAACAGCGTGATCAGGAACGGCAGGATGACGTATAGACCGACGCCCGCGCCAACGATCACGGCCGCCAGCACGACCATCCCGAACGGACCCTCGGGACGCTTCCAGAACGATTTCGGCGTATAGTTCTGCAGGTTCTGCGTATAGTTGGGAGTAACCGGCACGAGGCTCATGTGTTGTGTCTTATCCTTTTAGCGATGCGGAGTACTGGGTCTTCTGTTGTTCGATTTCAGTGCGGCGACGCTGCGCGGCTGCCGCAAACTGGCTCTGCACGTGCGCGCTCTTTCCCTGCGCCTCCACCAGTTCGCCGGACAATTGAGCAAGCTGCTGCTGGAGCTGTGTGATCTGCGCGGTGATCTGGGCGATCTGGTCCTGCCGGCCGGTAATCTCGTGCGCCGCAAACTGCTGCGCCTTCGCGTTGAACGCGTCCTCTTCCTGCTGAAGCTTGGCTTGCAACGTGTCAAAGATCCCCAGGATGCCGTCTTCCGTCAATCCGGCTTGCGCCCTAGCTTGCAGAACGGCGGTCTTGAACTTGATGTTGGCTGGCATCACGGTATCCGGGATGGCCTTGAGCGGCTCCAGAAACTTGTGGATGGTTGCGGCCACATCCGTGCCTTCGAAATCGGTCTTGGCGAGGAGCTTTCGATACGCTTCGTCGTTATCCGGTACCACTCCCGCGTTGATCGGGAGGGTGTACGCAGATGGAGCGGGCGCGCTGGTCTCCTCGGGCGCGAACGCAGCGGCCGGCGCCGCGAACGTATGGGCAGCGGTTCCAAATGTCGACGCTTCCGCGGGCGTGGTGGTTGGCGCCGGCGTCTCCGATTTCTCCGGCTCGTCTTCAAACGCGATGTGCTTCAGGCTGTCGAGCAAACCGTGCTTATTCGTAGGCATAATCCTCCGGGGACGGGCCGGTACTCACGCGCCCGGCCGAATGGTCACTTGCGATTATACTTCCAACCGCCTCAATTTGGAGCGGCTTATCTCATTTTTCCATCGGGCGCCATGGCCATCGCCCCGGTGCGACTGGGTTCCGGTCATCCGCTGCAATACAGCCAGTAAGCGGCTCATTTCAAATGGCTTCTCATGCATTACGAGGTGCCCATAGATGCTGCGGTGTCATCTCCTGTAACAGGACCTTAACATGGCGAATTGCGCTGCGATGCGTTGCGGAAGTACGAATCGGGGTCGGCTGCGCGTGCGCTGGCGAAGGCACGAGCGAAGCGGCTAAGCTAATAGGAGAGGCGCTCGCACCGGCGCCAGTTCTTCCCCTATGGATACACATCGAGCACTTGATCGTTACATCAGTCTTAAACTCGCGGCATTGGGCCAGTCCACGCCCCTCACAGCCTCGGACCCGTACTTCCTGGAGCTTGCCGGACCGCTGCTGCGGAACATCCACCAGAAGGACCAACTGTTGCGCGGTCTTCTGTGTCCGGTGGACGGGCGCATCCAGAGTTTCCTTGACCGCTACCTGAAAGATATTTGCCCACAGGGAGCGCCGCGTCTCGCCTCCCGCACGCTGACCCTCGATCTGCCTGGAATGGCGCGCGCCCTGTCGTTCCCGCCGGGCGGTGAGAGCTTTCACTCGCCCTATCTCGATTCCTACCGCGTGGCGCAGGGCGTTCTGCACAATCCCAAGAGCGACCGCCGCACCACACAAGGCGTGTTTCATATTGCGGAAGGCGGTTTGCCCATCCCGGCCGATAAGATCGCGGTTCCCAAGCCGGTGTTCGCCCGGCTGCTGGAAATGGCGCTCGACCCGCCGCAGGACGTGCTCGCCCTTCCTTACACAGCCGCCGAGCCCGCCGCGGTGGGCTGGTTCGTTTCGCTGCTGCTGCGGCCGGTGGTCTGCCCTGCTACCAGCCAGGCGCCGGAAAGGAGCATGGAGATCCGCTTCTTCGCGCCCGGCACTCTGGTCGCCAACCTGGATTTCGTGGAATGCCTTTTCGGCAATGGCGGCGATCCGTATTTGCCGGAAAACGACGCGGCCCTGGACGCGCAGCACTGGACGGGCCACTCCGGCTGCGTGATTCTGGCGCCGCACCTCGCCTCGGTGCCCAAAAGCGCCTTGGGTCTGCCTCATATCAGCCAGGCTACCGAACGGCAGAAGCGCGACGGCATGTGCTGGAGCCAGCCCGACGAGCTATACAACGGCGGCCAGGCGTTCAAGGTCGCCTGCCGCGACCGGTCGGGCGTCATGGTGACTATCATTGCCGATAACTATTTCGGCTATTGCAAGAAGGAAGTAAAAACGCAGATCAGCTTTGCCGCCAACTTATACGGGCTGTGCGAGGAGGAGCACGCCGGCGGCGCCATCGCCTTCCCCGCCTATGTGCTCGGCCAGGATTTCATCGCCGATCGCACGGTGCGATTGAAACGCGCGGCGTTTGACGATGCCATGCGCCTGCTGGGCAGCCGTGTTGAAATCCGGCCGGAGGGCTACGCGGTCGACCGCCGTTTTCCCAGTATCCTCTACGTCCCCGAATCGTCGACGTTCAGCGTGCGGGAGGGGTTCGTCGCGTGGGAGACGCAAGGTCAGCGGCAGCGAATTCCGCTGCGGGTTGAAGAGGTCTACGTGTTACCGTCCGGCTACCGGCTGCGCCTGGAAAAGCAACTCACCGGCACGTCCTGGCGGCTGGTCGGCACGCGCCCGGATGGAACTCTCTGTCACAAGCCCTCCACCGTTTCCGGAGGCGGCAAGAGCGAGATTTCCAAATCCATCTCCGATCTTCTGCTGAAGGGATCGGTCTTCGTCAGAGACTATTCGAGCGACATGGACGAGGTGGCGGCCATACTCCAGAAGGATTACTCGGGTATCTATCGCGATGGCCGCCCTAACCGCCGCGCGGACCGGCCGATCCTCAGCCTCGAACGGTCGCTCGGATCGGTAATCAAGCTGCTCACTCCCTCCGGCGATTACACCGACGAACATAACCAGTGGGTGCGCAGCTTGCCGCAGACGATTCGCCAGCTTGTTTTCAGCGTCAAGCGCTATTACCGGCCCGAATGGGGCGATCGGTGGCGCGAACATTTCACGGTGGATCGCATCAACGGTTTTCTCGGCCATGAACTGAAGTTCGACGGCGAGAGACTGGTCAGTAACTACCTAAGAGTCGGCTACGATCCCGATGGCTCCTGGCGCATTTATAAGTTGCGCCCGGATTTTCACCCGGCCGACAAGGTGCAGGTGGAGGACGATATCACCTCCTCCGTGCTGCTGCCACGCGAGGCGCTCTCTCATCTGGACGGTAGGTACGCGAACCCCAGCGTCAAACTGGTGGCCAATTGCGAGAGCATGCTGTTCCAGCGGCCTGACGAAGCCATTCACCGCGGCGCCGATCAGCAGGCGGAGGCGGATATTGCAAGTCCCGAAACGTTCCTCTCGAACTTCGAGCCGCTGAGCCGCGCGGACGCCACGCGCCTGGTCGATCACGTAGTCGAATTCGACCGTTACAGCGCGCCCATGAAGCAACTGATCTCGAAGTTCGTGGCGTCGGAAAACGGCGCCTATGTGGTGTCTTCCGCGCACCCGCGCCTGGTGGAAGGAAAGCCGTCGAAGAACCCGCGCTATCTGCAGAGACGGCCGGACCTGACGCATGCCCGCGAGACTTACCTGGCCGAAGTCACCGCGCGCCTGGACCGCAATATTCCCGAAGACGGGCGCGTGTTCTTTCCGGTCAACGCCGTCCTGCCCGGCCGCCGCAACAATCCACCCGAACCGAAGCTTGGAATTGCGCCGCTAGCGGTCTACAGTCCGATCCACTACCAGGAAACGCCCGAACTGTTCATGGAGTTTATCTCCAGCCTCACCGGTAAGTCGCCTTCGACTACCGGGTTCGGCAGCGAAGGAGCTCTTACCAAGGGGCCGTTCAATGCCTTGTTGCCGGTGATCGACGTGAACAACGCGCTGATCTCCATGATATTGGGCGAGTATGCGGCAGTGACTACTTCGGCGGGCTATGTGGGCCCGCAGTACCGCGTGGAGCACGACATCAGCATGTTGGCACCGGAGCTTTGGTGCAGAATGCGCGTGGAAGAGCGCGACCCGCGGTATTTGATCGAAAGCGGCCACCTGGAAAAGGTGGAGGATTTCTGCATCGATGGCCGCACCGTGCTGGCCAGCCGCCTCGGTTACCGGATCACGCCCCGCTTCGCCGATGTTTTTCTCGGCCGCATTTTCGAAACTCCCGACGCGGTCTTTCCGGAAGAGATGCTGCGCCCCGAGAAACAGGATCTGGTCATGTTCGCCGCCGGCGTGGACGCCATCGTGGATAGCCAGCGGCGGGTGGCCCTGGCGTACTTCGAGGATGGCAGCGTGGAAGATGCCTGTCCGCCGCTGCGTGCGTTACTCGAGATCATGGCTCACGGCAGTTACCAGGGGATGACCCTCGAAGACCCGCGCCTGCGCGCGCTGTTCACCCGCGCGGCGGTTCTTTCGAGCGATTGGTACCGGCAGCGCCTACTCACGCGGCAGCGTCAGGAGACCGCGCTCTGGGAGCGCCACTTGCAGTCGCTCGAGGAATTCCGCGTTTCGGGGTTGGAAATCCCGCCGCACCTCGAGCTGGAAGCCCGCATCCAAACCGCGAAGGATACCCTGGCGCGGGTCGGCTCGCCGGATTACTTGAAAGAATTGACTGGCACTATTGGCGCGGATCCGCTATTTGGCGGCGCGGGCGGTTAAGTCAGCCTGGCCGTGCCAGCCGGCTTGAGCCACAGAGGAACGCATGTGGCCCTGATCCGCGCTCACCCGTGGCCACTACGCCTTAAGCGTTATCGCTTGGATGCTCGATACCGCTCGAGCGATTCAAAGTACTGGGGACAAAAGTTTTCCAGCAGTACCGATTTTGCCCCAAACTTACCATGAGCCAAATTGGTACGAGTTGGACTAGCGTAGGTCGGCAAGTTCAGGCATCCTTAATCTCAAATGGGATGCGAACTGAGGGACCAACTGGGAATCCAATTTTTGGCGGCTCTCGATTCGTTGCGGCGGGCGCAGCAGCGCCTGAATCACGCCGTGACGCTTACTAACATCGAGTGCGCCAGGACGGAACTGCGTCGCGTCGAGGCTTACCGGCTCGATATGCTTCGCGAAATCGTCGACCATTGCGAAAGGCATGACTGCGCCACGCCGCAACTGGAAGAAATCTGCCGGGTTCCGCTCGGGACCAGACTGGCGGTGGCGTCATGATGCTGGCTACCGGACTTTATGGGGCTGCGGCATTGTTGTCGCTTGCCATTCTGATCCGTGCGCAGTACAACCGCACCCGCCTTCGGCCAGTGCTGGTTGGGCTCGACCCCTTGCCTTCTAAAGAACCGGGCGTAGCCTGCGCGCCCTCGAAGAGGCGGTCCGACCGTGTCGGCTCCGCCTTACGCGCTTGGTCCATCGAACGCGCCGAGGCCGATTTAGTAACGCCTGCGCGGCCGCCGGCGCCCGAACTCACAACCATATCCGAATTGTTGCCGGAGGTACAGACCACCGGTCGCACGCCGCGGGTTATGTCTGCGGTCGAGCCGCCGCCTGTGAGGACTTTCACAGAATGGAAGGATCATTCACAGTGGATGCCCGAACCGGAGTCCGTCCACGAGCCGGCGTCCAATCGAAGTCGATTCGACAATGAGCCGGCGCCCAACCAGAATCGATTTGCCAGTGAACCGGAGCCGAATCGGAATCGAGCGGCTAGCGAGACTGCCGGCGACCAGTATCAAATCCCTGAAGAACCGGCCGCCAAACAGGAGCGATTTGCCAGCGAACCGGATGACGCCGGGGAAGACCGGTTCCAACCGCCTGCAAATCCGCCGCTGTCGCAGAGCGCCGATTACTACGAGATCCTGCAGATCAGCCCCAACGCCGACGCGGAGACGATTCACAGAGTTTACAGAATCATGGCGTCCCGCTTTCATCCGGACAACCCGGTTACCGGCAGTCTGGAACGATTCCTCCAAATGCGCGAGGCGTACCAGACGCTCAGCGATGCCGAACTGCGCGCCCAATACGATGCCGGCCGCCAGAACGGGCAGCCCCAGCCGGATCCCATCTTCTGGCAAAAGTCGTTCGTCGATGGAATTGAGGGCGAAACCAACCGGCGCCTGGGCGTGCTCTCGCTGCTGTACCAACGCCGCCGGATCAGCGAAAGCAAGCCGGGAGTCTCGGTGATGGAACTGGAACAGCGCATGGCGTTCCCGCGCGAGTACCTGAACTTCACCCTCTGGTATCTGCGGTCGAAGGGGTATGTCTCGGTGATGCCTGACAATTCCGATTGTGCCTTGACCAGCGATGGCGTGGACTTCGTGGAGAGCAGCTCGAACACGAACAAAGTGATTCGCGAGTTGCTGACCGCCGGAACCAGCCCGGAATGCGCGCAACCGCGTGTGCGTTCGAAAGTAGTCGCTTTCCCGCGAGCCGCAACCCGAACGCGCGTGGAAGGCTCGCACCGGACGCTGCGCCGGAAACAGGCTGGCCGCCGGTAAAACCTACGTCGATTCGTCGAGTCTTCCACCTGGCCGCGCCGTATCGCGGCCAGTGCCTTCCCCTTTCGTCGTCGCGAACACTGCCGAGCTCGTCCAGAGGTTGGGTGTTGACCTTCGAGTAGCGGCGCTTTCGGCTCTAGTACGTTATCACCGGGTTACACGTTTCATAACCTCGCCGACCGCCGTTTGTTGTCCGGGTTCTCCGCAACATCGTCGTGACGCCGCAGCGCCCCATCTCACGTCGACACATACCTGGCCTTTCCTGTCTCGCAGTTAGGTCGATGGCGAGGGGAACCCCGGCGACAATAGTACTAATAGTACTGATGACGCAAAAACGTAGCAGATGTGTCATAAAGGTACTATTAGGCAATCTAGTACTATCTAGTATTGCCCTAAGCCAGTAAACTTATATATCCTAAGTAGCGTAATGTCCTGCCAACTTAGGGAAGAATTGGCGTACCAATATTTGGGGGTACTCGATTCGGTGGACCGGGCGAAGCACCGGCTCCGTAATGCCGTGACTCGGACCAACATCGAGTGCGCCAGCACGGAACTGCGCCGCGTCGAGGAGTACCGGATCTCTGCGCTTCGCCAAATCGCCGAACATTGCGAAAGCCACGGCTGCGGCACGCTGGAATTGGAAGGAATCTGTGGGTTGGAGTTGGTTGCCCACGCAGTGAATTCCGGCGAGATGGTCGCGTAACGGTGGGCTTGACCGCCGGACCTTACGGCGCTACGGTGACGCGAGCGCTGGGAAGCATATTCCGTGTGCAATCCAAAAGCATGCGCATCCTTCAGCCGGCGCTGACTGTCCTGGATATTCTGCGGCCCGAAGAGCCAACCGAGGCCAAGCCGGCCGACGAGGGCTCCGACCGTGTCGGACCGGTCCTGGGTGCATCGTCCGCGGAACGCACCGAACCCGGTTCTGTCGTGACTTCGCAAGCCGCGGAGCGCGAGTGCAAGCCCGCATCCCACCCGGTATCGAAACCGATATCGGAGGCCATCGCGGCCCTGCACGCCTGGGAGCGCGAGCGCAAGCCCGCATCCGACCCGGTATCGAAACCGAAATCGGAGGCCATCGCGACCCCGCATCCGTGGGAAGGCGCGCACAAGCCCGCATCCGACCCGGTATCGAAACCGAAGTCGGAGGCCATCGCGGCCCTGCATGCCTGGGAGCGCGCGCGCCAGCCCGCATCCGACCTGGTATCGAAACCGAAGTCGCAGGCTGCGGCTTTCGCGCAGCAGGCCACGCCGATGGGTGAGACCGCTCCTGCGATTCAGCATACGGAGCGGGCAAAAGAACCGCAACCGGCGAGCGAGGCGGCGCCCAACCAGGCGCCATCATCGAGCAAGTCTTCCGCCGTAAGCGAGGACCGTTTCATTCCGCCGCCGGAGGCGCCCTTGTCGCCGCAGAACGCCGATTACTACGAAATCTTACAGATCAGTCCCAACGCCGATCCCGAGACGATTCACAGGGTCTACCGCATCATGGCGGGGCGCTTTCATCCGGACAATCCGACGACCGGCAATCTGGAGCGATTCCTCGTGTTGCGTGAGGCTTACCAGACACTCAGCGATCCCGCGTTGCGCGCGGACTATGACGCTACGCGCCAGAGATGCCAACTCGAAACCCTACCCATCTTTTGGCAGAAGGCTTTTGTGGATGGAATTGAGGGCGAAGCCAACCGGCGTCTGGGCATTCTCTCGCTGCTGTATCACCGCCGGCGGGTGGACCACGGCAAGCCTGGAATCTCGGTGATGGAACTGGAACAACGCATGGCGTTTCCGCGCGAGTACCTGAACTTTGCGCTCTGGTATCTGCGCTCGAAGGGTTATGTTTCGATGATGGAAGATAACTCCGACTATGCGTTGACCGCCACCGGCGTCGACTACGTGGAAACCAACTCGGCCAGGAACAAAGTGATTCGGGAGTTACTCGCCCCTGGAACCGGCGCGGAAGACACGCCAGCGAGAGAACCCAGGCGGAAGGCCGGAAAAGTGTCGTCCCGCGTCACCCGACCAACACGATCGGCGGAAACACGACGGGTTCGCGCCGAATCCGGCGCCGCGAACCATGTGGCCGCCGCTGGCGGATCAAGTTCGTTTTAGGCGGGTCGGGCTGGCCACGCCACGAGTGGGTCTTGGCCTCCACAACTCTGCCAAGTGTTTCCGGAACAATTCGGGCGGCTCGCGATATAGCTGTTGACCGAGCGCCAAAGCCTTGCGGCGCAGTTCGCGCTGCGACTTGCCGATGAATTCGCGGCAGATCTCGGCTTCCTTCGGAGTTCTCCCCCAAGCCGCTTCGGCCGCCAGCCGTTCGGCGAGCACTTCCAGGTTGTGATGCTCGCCCAGCAGGGTCTCCAGTTCCTTCAGACTTCTCTCTCGCGCACGCGTCGCCGCGTTCCAGCGATTCTCTAAAAGGCGGAGATGATACCAATGATCTTTTACCCGCTTGCGCCAGTCGTGGCATCGTCTGGGCTGCGCATGACGGTGGGCGGCGGCCAACCCGGCGCGGCCGCGGCGGTAGGCCGTTTCCATGCCCGGCGCCAACGCCACAGGTCCATCCAACACCAGCCGCCACCGGCCGAGGCGATCCGCGGCTGCCAGGAGCTCTTCTTGAGCGCGGCCCATCGCATTGGTCATGCGATCTCCCAGCCGCTGCCGGCGTTTGTTTTCTACCAGGCCGTGCCGTATCGCGGCCAGCGCACGCTCGCTCCACTCGTCTCGCGCGTAGCTGCCGAGCTGGTCCAGAGTTTCAATCATCACCGTCGCGTCGCGGTACACCGCGAGCCGGCGCCCCAAATCGCGCAGCCGCCGGTTCTCGATTTCGAAGGTGCGGCCCAACTCGCCCCGCATCAGGCGCAGTAGGGCGCGGACCTTCTTAACGGACTTGCGCGCCTCGTGAATGGCATCGTCGCGCGTGCGGGTGGTGGCTTTGCGCAGACGGTCGGCGGCGGTGACGAGCTCCTCGCGTGCGATCCGCCGCAGCCCCTCGCGCACCGATTCGCCGGGCTGTAAACGATAGGCCACCGTCAAGTCCTGGTATCAGCATAGAGCACCGGTGATAAAATCACTATCGGGAAGTCCGGACCCGGTGAAGCCATGCCGATAGGTCCCGGCAGTTCAAAACCCACGCAAGGAAAACTCCATGGTTACCCCAAGATGTCCGCTGCCCGGTGCGATCCCACTGCGTATGATCGTCCTTTGGCTATGTTTGTTCGGCTCCCTGGGCTCTGCGCAATCTGGCGCGCCTCCTGTTCAGGCTCCCTATTCGTGGGCACCGGTTCGTATTGTGGCGGGCGGTTACATTCCGGGACTGATCGCGCATCCGGCCCAGAGCGGCCTGATTTACGCGCGCACCGATATGGGCGGCGTGTACCGATGGAATCCGATTCTTCAGCAATGGATTCCGCTGCTGGATTTCAATCCGCCGGCCGACTATAGCTTCCAGGGCCCGGAGAGTGTCGCGCTCGATCCCGCCGATCCCAACCGCGTCTACATCGCGGCAGGCATGGGGGGCTCTGGTCCGTTTGCCATACTAGCGTCCACCGATCAGGGCGCTACGTTTAGCACTTACCCTGTGAGTTTTTATATGGGCTCCAACGACAACGGGCGCTCCGTCGGCGAGCGCCTGGCGGTGAACCCCTTCAACCCCAGCGAACTCTTCATGGGCACCCGCCAGCAAGGGTTGTGGAAGAGCGAGGATCATGCCCAAACCTGGACCAAAGTGAGCAGCTTTCCTGTACTCAGCTCAAGCGATGACTTTGGCGTGCAGTGGGTGCTATTCGATTCGGTGAACTCCGGCACCGTCTATGCCGGGGCGTATACAGCGTCAAAGATCTACCAGAGCACCGATGATGGTGCGACGTGGAATGCGCTGCCCGGGCAGCCGCTCTCCTGGCCCTACAGCGTCGGCAATGGGACGCGCGCTCCGTCGCCGATGCGCGCGGTGCTAAATCCGGACGGCAATCTCTATGTCACTTACGGTGACTATCCCGGCCCCAACGGCATGAACTATGGCTTGGTGGAGCAGTTCAATGTCTCCGCCGGCACGTGGACGAACGTTACGCCGCCGGTCGACGCCAAAGACGGGGAAACCGCCATCCGCGGCGGATTCTGCGGCATCAGCCAGGAACCGCACCGCCAGGGAACGCTGGCCGTCGCCACGCTGGACCGCTGGTGGCCGACCGACACGGTTTACATTACCCACGATGGCGGCAAGACGTGGATCGATCTCGGCGCCACCACCTCCGCTGCCGGTATCGATGGACCGCAAGGGCCCAATTTCTACTTCAGCCCATCGGTGTTCCAGCCGATCTCGCCATGGCTGACCTTTGGCAATCCGGCACCTGACGCGACCGCGGGTTTCGGCTGGTGGATGTCCTCGCTGTTGATCGATCCTGTGAATCCCGATCACCTGATGTACGCCACTGGCGCATCGGTTTTCTCGACGAACAACGTCTCCGCAGCCGATTCCGGCCAAGCCCCCACATGGTACGTGCAGGGGCTGGGAATCGAGCAGACTGCGGTGACGGCGCTGATCAGTCCCACCCGAGGCGCGCACCTGCTGAGCGGGGTCGGCGACATCGGCGGCTTCCGCCACGACGACTTCTCCATCTCCCCCGCCGGCGGCATGTACAACAACCCGGCCGTGAGCACTACGGACGGCCTGGATTGGGCCGGGCAAAACCCGCAGTTCGTAGTCCGCACCGGCATAGCCAACAGCGCTTCCACCAGCCCGTGCAACTACGGCGGGTACTCGACCGACGCCGGCACCAACTGGACGCCTTTCGGAGCTTGCGCGGCCGGCGGCGCCAACAGCGACAGCGTTGGGACGATCGCGGTGGATGCGAGCGGCACCATGCTGATGTGGACCACCCCCAGCAGCGCCGGTGCACCGCAGTATTCGACCGACAACGGCGGGAGCTGGAATGTGGCCGGCGGGAATTCGGGCCTGCACATGGCCGTGGCGGATAAGGTAACGCCCCAAGTGTTTTATGCTTTCGATGGCGTTGACTTCTTCAGCACAACCACGAGTGGCGGGAAGATTTTCTCCAAGGTGAATCAGACCGCGTTCCTCCGCGGCACGCAGGCGGTGGCACCGGTGGCGAACTTCGCGCGTGCCGGCGACCTTTGGCTGCCGCTGGGCGAATTCGGCCTTTATCACTCCACCGATGGCGGCGTCACCTGGACGGCCGTGCCCAACGTCTTGGAGGCGAACATGGCTAGCGTTGGAGCAGCCAATCCGCGGGCACGCACGGGAGTGCAATCGGTCTTCATTTTCGGGGTTCCCACGGTAAACAGTCCGCTCGCCATTTATCGCTCCGACGACAACGGCTCGACGTGGGTGCGCGTTAACGACGACGCACGTCAGTACGGCGGCCCTTCGGTGATCGTGGCCGATACGCGCGTCTATGGCCGGGTCTATCTCGGCATGAATGGACGTGGCATCGTTTGCGGCGACATTTCGAGCGACCCGTTGGGTGGCGGCGGCGCGGGCCCGCAATAGAGGCCTTTCGGAAAACAAACGAGTACAATCGCCAACGACCAAAGCCTTGCGCGCAGCGATTTGCCGGGCTGCAAACGGCTGGCCATCCGATGGCGGTGATATCACCATCGAGCACGGGTGGTAAAATCACTATCTTTAGGGCCGGACCTGGCGGTGAGAGCCGATCGGTGCCGGCAGTTCAACCGTAAGTCGAGGAAAACTTCATGGTTACCCAGCAACGTTTACTGCCCGGTGCAATTCCGCTCTGTCGAATAGTCCTTGGGCTGTGTTTATGCGCCTCCCTGAGCTCGGCGCAATCGGCTCCCACCCTGGCTCCCTACAAGTGGGCACCGGTCCGCATCGTGGGAGGCGGGTACATCGCGAGCCTGATCGCGCATCCCAAACAGTCCGGCCTGATTTATACGCGCACCACGGGCGGCGGCGTGTACCGTTGGAATCCGACAACGCAGGAGTGGATTCCGCTGCTCGATTTTCTGCTGGGATCCGATAATGCATTGATGGGCCCGGAGAGCGTCGCGCTCGACCCCACCGATCCCACGCGGCTGTACATCGCAGCGGGCACCAGCGGCCCAGAGTCGGCGCTGCTGGTTTCCACCGACCAGGGCGCCAGCTTCACCATCAATCGAAATCCGGGTTTCCAGATGGCCCCTAACAGCAACGGGGCAAACGCCGGCGAGCGCCTGGCGGTGAACCCGTCCAACCCCAGCGAACTCCTTATGGGCACCCGCTCGCAAGGGCTATGGAAGAGCGAGAACAACGCGCAGACCTGGGCTAAGGTGAGCAATTTTCCCGTTTCCAGCTCTGCCGATGGATACGGCGTGAATTTTGTGGTGTTCGATCCGGTGAATTTAGGCACCGTCTATGCCGGCGTCTACACGACGTCGACGGTCTACAAGAGCACCGACGACGGCACAACCTGGGCGGCGCTGCCCAACCAGCCGCTCTCTTGGCCCTTCACCGTGACCGGCACGATCCGCCCTCCGGAACCGCTGCGCGCAGTGATCAACCCGGACGGTAACCTCTATGTCACTTATCAGAGCTTCGAGGGCCCAGGTCCCAACCCCATCGGTCTGACCTACGGTCTGGTGGAGAAGTTCAATCCGTCCTCCAACACGTGGACCAACATTACGCCGCCGCTCGATACCAAAGACGGCGAAACCACCCAGATCGGCGGATACTGCGGCATCACCCAGGATCCGAACCGCCAAGGCACCGTGGCCGTCGCCACGCTGAACCGCGATCCGTCGTCGTCCTCGTCGTCGACGACCACGACGTTCAGCGACACGATCTTCATCACGCACGATGGTGGCAATACGTGGATCGATCTCGGCGCCATCACGTCCGCTGGCGGCGTTTATGCATCTGAGGTTCCCGCTGGCTTTTTGTACTTCGGCCCTTCGGTGTTCCTGCCGATCTCACCCTGGCTGGACTCCGCCTACGGGGCCCCGATCACTAGTTTCGGCTATTATATGTCTGGTCTCTTGATCGACCCCGTAAACCCGGATCACCTGCTGTACGGCACCACCGGCACCATCTTCGCTACCGACAATGTGTCCGCGGCCGATTCCGGCAAATCCCCCACGTGGTCTGTGCAGGCGCTGGGAATCGAGGACTCCTATGTGCCCGCGGTGATCAGCCCCACCCAAGGTGCGCACCTGTTGAGCGGAGCCTTGGGCGGTTTCCGGCACGATGATTTTGCCGTATCGCCCGCCGGCGGCACATTCAGTGGTTCCGGCGTGCTCTTTGGAAATATCGACGGCCTGGACTGGGCGGGGCAAAATCCCCTGTTCATGGCCGCCGTGGGCGTTCCCGACTTCCCCAGCACGGGCCCGTGCAACTGGGGCGGGTACTCGACCGATGGCGGCACTACCTGGACGCCGTTCAATGGCTGCGCGACGAATGCTGCCACCACGTTGAACAATCCGGGAACCATTATTGTGGATGCGAGCGGAACCATGATGATGTGGACCCCACCCGGTGCTGTCAGCACATCCCAGTATTCCACCGATGGCAACGGCGGTATCTGGACTCTGGCCACCGGGCTCCCGCAAAGGTTTACTCCGGTGGCGGATAAGGTGGCACCGAAGACGTTTTATGCCTTCGATGGAGCCACTCTCTACAGCACCGCGGCGAGCGGCGGAACTACTTTTGCAAAGGTGAGCAAGACTACGTTTATTCGCGGCATGTCGCCGTTCGTAGCGGTGGCGAACTACGCGAAGGCCGGGGACCTGTGGATGCCGGCGAGCGGGTTCGGTCTGTACCATTCCTCCGATGGCGGCGTCAACTGGACAGCTCTCCCCTCCGTCTTGCAGGCGAATATGGTGACTCTGGGAGCGCCCAATCCGCGCGCCCGCAAAGGCGTGCAAACGATCTTCGTCTATGGCGTGGTTGCCGGGGCGAGCGCATACGGCATCTTTCGCTCAGACGACAACGGAACGACTTGGGTGCAGGTGAACGATCCCGCGCATCAGTACGGCGGGCCAAACGTGATCGCGGCCGATACTCGAGTCTATGGCCGGATCTATGTTGGCACGAGTGGGCGTGGCGTCGTCTACGGCGACATACTCACCGACCCGCTGGGCGGCGGCGGCCTCGGCCCCCAATAGTTCACTCACGGGCGCCGGAGCAAGGGGTGGGCACTCTTCGGCGCGCCAGGACCAGCCCACCAGCCTCGGGTGCGAAGGGTGCCCGTCATCGGCAGTCTCGACGTCGCAATTGGGCTTGCCTGCCTGCTCCACCTCCGGCAGCGCCGAGTTACTTTTCGTTGCGCTTGGCGAAGCGAGGCATGTTCAGCGCGCCGAAACCGGTGGGCAGCCTGACGCTTGGCGGATGCGATGTTTACGCGACCGCCGAGGGGCGAAACGGAGCCAAGGGCGCAGAGCTCGGCCCGTGGATGGAATTCACGGCGATGCCGTAGCCCATTCAGTGAGATCGGCCGTTCGGTCCCGCAGATCGCCGAAGAACGGGTGCGGGACGCTGGTGCCGCCTGAATCCGGGCGCAGCATGCCGGGTTCGGTCAGCGTATGGACGGAGCGCGCTGAGCGGTTTCACCGGCCGGCGCAGTGACCTGTGCGATCACCTCCATCATGTGATCGGGCTGGATTGGTTTCGAAATGTAGCTGTCCATTCCCGCCTCCAGGCAGCGCTCCTGGTCGCCCTTCATGGCGTGCGCCGTCATGGCCACGATGGGCACGTGCTTGCCGGTGCCGCGCTCCATACTTCGAATGGCTGCCGCCGCTTCCAGGCCGCTCATGTTCGGCATCTGTACGTCCATCAGAACCACGTCGAACTGGCCGTTCTTCACCGCCGCCACCGCCTCGGCGCCATCGTTGGCCACTGTCACCGAGTGTCCGCGCTTCTCCAGCAGGTGGACCGCCAGTTTCTGATTGATCGCGTTATCCTCCGCCAGCAGTACGCGCAGCTTGCGCTGCGACTCGTTGAGCGAGTGGCGGGGCAGTGGCGATGGCTCTGCCGCCGCGGGACGCCCCAGCGAGTGAGCGATGGCATCGAGCAAAGCCGACTGCTTGACCGGCTTCAGCAGGTACACCTCGATGCCGAGGTCCTGGCAACGCGCGGCGTCGCCCCGCTGCCCGGCAGAGGTCAGTATGAACAGGCGCGTATCGTGCAGCTCCGCTTGAGCGCGGATGCTCGCCGCCAGTGCGAACCCGTCCATGTCCGGCATCTGGAAATCGAGGATCGCCAGCGGGAATGGGCAGCCCGCGGCTCGGGCCTGCTCGAGCGCCGCCAGCGTCGCTTTGCCGCTGTCGACCGCCAGCGGTTTCATCCCACACGCGCTCAGCATCTCCACAAGAATCGTCCGATTGGCTGGATTATCGTCCACAATCAGGACCGGCACTCCGGCCAAAGCCGCCGGTGCCGGCCGCTCCGGCACTCGACCTGCGGCCATCGCCAACGTGAAATGGAACGCGCAGCCCGGCCCGGGGGCCTCGGCGGTGAGATCCGCGCGCGGGCTCTCCAGCCAGAGATGCCCGCCCATCAATTCCACCAGCCGGCGCGAGATCGCCAGGCCCAGGCCGGTTCCGCCGTACTTGCGGGTGGTAGAGGCATCGGCCTGTTCGAACGCCTCAAACACGGCTTTCTGCTTTTCCAGAGGGATTCCGATCCCGGTGTCGGCCACCCGGAAATGCAGCAACACGCGGTCCCCAGCGCCAGGCTCGATCATGACCTCGACCGCCACTTCCCCGCAGGCGGTGAACTTGATGGCGTTGCCGACCAGATTGATGAGGATCTGGCGCAACCGGCCTGGGTCGCCCACCAACTCGTTGGGTACTTCCGGCGCCACGCGGCACAACAACTCCAGCCCCTTCTCGCCGGCCCGTGCCGCCAGCGTGTGCAGTGAATCGGTGATGCAGTCGCGCAACAGGAAATCCACCGGCGCGATGTCCAGCTTGCCGGCTTCGATCTTGGAGAAGTCCAGAATGTCGTTCAGCAGCGTGAGAAGATTGTCGGCGGACGACTTGGCGGTCAGCAGGAAGTCCCTCTGTTCCCCCGTCAACTCGGTTCCCAGCGCCAGATCCGTCATGCCCATGATGCCGTTCATCGGAGTGCGAATCTCATGACTCATGTTGGCCAAAAACTCGCTTTTGGCGAGGCTGGCCTGTTCGGCGGCGTGCTTGAGCAATTCCTCCTGTTGCAGTTTCTTTCGGATCACCGCGGTCTGCAACCCAACCCTGCGCCGCAGCACGACGACCCACGATAGAACGGCGAGCAGCAAGGCCGCCATGGAGCCGAGCACTCCCAACAGGCGGCCGGGAGTCCACCAAGACGCGGACTGGACCACCTTGATGTCACCGGCGCTTCTCAGCACGAGGCTGAACGACCTTGGGATGCGGTAGGAGAGATTACCCTCGGCTGTAATGGAGCAGACGCCAGTTACACGCACAATGCTCCCCCGGTCGAGCGGCGGTATCCGCCCGTGATCCAGGATGGCATTGAACAGTTTACCGCCTACCTGGAGCATCAGAGTGTTCTGGTTGGAAGACTTAAGTTGATCCACGACGGCGGCGTCGATGGTAACCAACTTGGAATCGTACGCGCCTTCCAGGGCTTCGTCGGCGGTTATGGAAGGAGGCGATGGTGGGGGAGCCCGTTTGAGCAGCATGACCTGCGCATCCCGCATCTCGGGACTAAACGAGCCGGAATGCGCGAAGCCGAGCGCGTCGACCACATCGCCGGGACGAAGGTCGATTCGTTTGTGGTTGACGATCTTCAAGCCTGCCTCGCTGTCTTCGATGTACGACGGGCCGGATGGGCCGGCGAGGGTGACGACGCCCCGCACTCGCGTGCGATGCCCTGGCGAGTCGGCAAAGGAGAAGCGGAGGAGTTCATCGATCGGCTGCGGCCGCAGTGTGGCCGGATCCGGAGCGGGCTCCAGCACGTGGAGGAACTCGGGCGCAGGAACATAGATCTGAATGCCGACGAGTTGCCGCCTGGCGTTGAACAATGTCGCGCAAACCCCCTGGGCGCGTATCCGGCTATCCGCTGGCGGCAGAGGGTGTGCGCTCGGATTATGGACGAGCAGCAAGTACTGGTGCTCGCCCCACTGCACCCAGACGTGTGGTTCCGGTCCGAAATTCGTGTCCACGCTTTGCACAATGCCTTCGGTCTGAACCCAGACGCTGTCCATTCTTCCGGAAAGCAGATCGTCGAAGGCGGCTGGGGCCGGCGCAGGCATGGGACCGGTGGATATGCGTTCCGCCCAAGCGCCGGAAATGACCGGCGCGAATTGACCGGGGGCGGTGAAGCCGGTCAGATCCACCAGATCGCCCGCATGCACCTGGAACGTGTGGATTCGAGGGGCGGACACGTAACTGGCGCCGGTGTCGTCCTGCACGAAAAAAGTTGTTGAGTAGGGATTGATGTAGGTCACCGTGGCCCGGAGGTGAACGGGAATGGAATGGCCAGCCTCCTCCGAGCTAAGGGCGTGAACTTCGGCCACGGAGGCGATGATACGGTTCTTTGGCGTGGAACTTGGACTGGGACTCGCCTGGAGGATATTGGCATCGGTAAACTCAACCTCGCCGCCATCGAGCTCAGCAAAGCCAATGATGTCTACCGCCTCTCGCATTGGCAGTGCCGAATTGGGGGCCTTCCCGATGCGTATAGATCCGCTCCGGTCGACAAATCGCAGTTCCTCGCGGACGCCGTCGGGTTGAATGCTGCCACGGAGGTGGATCGCGCGCTCAGCCAGCCGATTCCGGGGCAATCGAACCACCTCTCCGACGGACTGAACGGGAATGCTCGTGGGAGCCGGGGCAAGAATCTCGAAGTCCGCACTCCGGGGTGCCCACACTTGAACGCGGGCTGTGCGTCCGTAGACGTCGCGGCTGAGATTGGCAACCGCCCGAATGCGGACGCGGGCACCAGGCCGGTCCGCTATATTCGGCCGCTCGTTGGCCGGGAAGTAAGCGTCGAACACCACTGTTTCCGAGCCAATTCTCAAGACGGCGTCACCCGAGCGGTCCTGGTGCCAGGAGCGAAGGACCCCTTCCATGACGACGTAGCGAAAGCCGGTGCGGCCGGCGATCAGGTCCGCAACCTGGATGGGGAGCGCGTGCGGTTTGTGGCTACCCTCCAGTAGTTTGGCTTCGCTGGCGACAATCGTGGGCGCGGGACCTCCTTCGCTTACCTCGCCGACGACCTCCATCAAGTCGCCTGGCTTGAGGGCGAGGTTGAGGAACGGAAGAGCCACGCGGGCCGCGCCGGTTCCGTCTTCCAGGAAAACCGAATTGGTGGTGGGATCCGAGAGAGTGACCCAGCACTTGAGATGCACCGGCACGCTGCGGTCGGCCACCTGAAACGGCAAGGCCGCCACCTGCTCGATGCGTTCGAGCGGCGCGGCGGCGCGACGGTCGACGCATGAAACGGCAGTGAGCGCGACCATCGCGACCAGACCGGCCTCAAGACGCATTGTCCGTTCCGACATGAACCGAACCGTCACTCATAGCCCATATCGGCGGCTCTCAGCTAAGGCATTAGGCTGAGGTGGAGGTGGCGGCGCCGAGTGCGCTGGATCCCCCAGCCTCCGCTCGCGTTTCTGCGCCTCCGGCCGATAAGAAGCATGACAACCGGGTATCCCCGGCGAGGCCGCTCGCCGGGATGAATCCGGCTGAGGAGCCGTTATGGAGATCAGCGCCGTAAACCGCACAGACGCGGCCCTACCCGTGACCGCGGTAAGCGTCCCGTCCGAAATGGCCAACCAGAACCGCGAAGTGGTACAGGCCGTGAAGGCGGTGAATCAATCGGAGATGTTCGGCCAGGACGAGGAGTTGGCCTTTCAAATGGATTCGGCGACCAAGCATCTGGTGGTCCAGATTATCGATCGCAATACCAAGGAAGTGATCTCGCAGGTGCCCCCGGAATACGTATTGCGCATGGCGCAAAACCTCAAATCGCCCTAGAAATCCGCCCAAGACTTTAGTTTGGGACGATAAGCAATTTGGGAGAACGAACCAATGTGGCGCAACGCGCAAGACGCTTATCTCGAAAGCAAGGTTCTGTCGGCGGACCCGGTGGAACTGATTCGTCTGTTCCATCAGACCGGGATAAGCGCGGTTCAGGATGCGCGGCGGCATCTGGCCGATGGGAAGATCATGGAGCGGTCCAAAGCCATCACCAGAGCGAGCCAGGTGCTCATCCAGTTGATCGCGGCACTCGATCACGAACGGGGCGGCGAACTCAGCCGGCGGCTGGCGGCGCTGTACGACTATATGCTGCGCCGGCTCCACGACGCCAACTTCCGGCAGCGCGACGAACCGCTGGCCGAGGTGCTGAGTCTGCTCGCCACGTTGGCTGAGGGCTGGGAAGGCGTCCGGCCAGCGGCCAAGCCGGCCCCGGTCGCCACCAATCCGTGGAATTCCGCGGCTCCCCCGGAACCTTCGGCCAGCTACGCCGAGCACGCCTGGAGTTTCTGACAGCGTGGGCCCGGTTCGCTGACCGCGTTCGCCGGCGCTGCCCGTCTCGATCTCGTGATTGATCTCGCAGCGGCCTAAACCGGGCGTGGCCCCAACTGGCCTGCGGACTCAAGTCGAATCGGCAATTCCGTGACAGCGTTGGAACCGGTTGGGCTGACGATACTGCCGAGGAGATTGCAAGCCGAAACCCGTCGCACGGCGCAATCGCTTCGGCGGAAGCGCCTGGTGCGCGTCACCCTTGGCCGGTAACCCGCCCCAGTATTTCCGGGATTTCGAAGACGGCGCGATTCTGTTGTGCCTCGGTCGCGGCGCGGAAGCGGGCGTGTGCGGCGGGATCGAGCAACTGGTCGACGGCGCCCGCCACCTGGCCGAAACTGTCGAGAACGATGCCGACGCCTTGCTCGCGCACCCAGACGGCGTTGAATCGCTCTTGCGGCAGCGTCCATGCGTTGCAGTCGACAATCACCGGCAGGTGCATGAATACCGCCTCCGAAATGCTTCCCGGGCCGGGTTTGCCGATGAAGTAATCGGCTAGCTGCATATAGCGCGGAATCTCGGTGGTGAAACCCTCGATGAAAACGGGAGCGCGATGCGGCAACTGCTCCAATCGTGCGCGCAGCTGCTGGTTATGGCCGCAGACGAGGATGAGTTGCCGGTCGGGCAGACGGCGCGCGATCTCGAGCATCACGGCCGCGCCCTGGCCGCCGAATAACACCAGACCCACCGGTGCGTCGGGGTCGAAGCCCAGCGCACGGCGCGCCGCGGCGCGCTCGGTCCCGCTGAGGGGCGGGACTTCGTAGAAGCGCGGGCTGAGGATCATGCCGGAGGCGCGGAATACTCGATCGTCCGTGTGGCCCATCGCATGCGCCTGCTCCACGGCCCGGTCCGAGCCGCAGATGAAGTACTGCGGTTGCCGCTCGATCCAGAAATGCGG
>Ga0074045_10000215_pt1 | contig 55058 bp, 50 predicted proteins | sample BogForMeECP23OM2_FD_94442 | JGI IMG/M metagenome (GOLD analysis project Ga0074045, IMG submission 94442) | Bog forest soil microbial communities from Calvert Island, British Columbia, Canada - Bog Forest MetaG ECP23OM2 | ecosystem: Environmental > Terrestrial > Soil > Wetlands ... | reverse complement strand
CGCCGGACGCGTTTCGCTTTCGCACCGCGCCGCAGGGAACCTTCACCAGCGTCTCCGCCGCCGATTACGATCGCGATGGCCGGCTCGACCTGTATCTCTGCACCTATGTGTACTACCAGAGCGAAGCGCAATACCGCTATCCAACCCCGTATCACGATGCGCAGAACGGGCCGCCGAATTTTCTCTTTCGCAACTGCCTGGACCGGAATCCCCCGTGTTTCGAGGACGTGACCGCCGAAACGGGGATGGACCACAACAACAACCGCTTCAGTTTCGCGGGAGCCTGGTGCGATTACAACAACGACGGTTGGCCGGACCTCTTTGTGGCCAACGATTTCGGCCGCAAGAACCTGTACCGCAACACGGGCGGGCACTTCCGCGACGTGGCGAAAGAGGCCGGGGTGGAGGACGTCGGGCCGGGGATGAGCGCGAGTTGGCTCGACTACGATGGCGACGGGCGCCCCGACGTGCTGATCTCGAACATGTGGAGCGCGTGCGGCCAGCGCATTGTCAACGATCCGGCGTTCGGCCCGGGCAAGCAGTCGCCCGCCATGCTCGATCTGTACCGCCGCCACGTCAAGGGCAATTCGCTGTTTCATAATTCGGGCGATGGAACGTTCACCTACACTGGCGATACGCAGGGCATCGAAATGGGGCACTGGTCGTGGTCGTGCGATGGCTGCGATTTCGATAACGACGGCACGCCTGAGATCTACATCGCCTGCGGGATGTTGACCAACAACAGCCGCAAAGACCTGATGAGCTATTTCTACCGGCAGGTGGTGGCGAAATCGCCGACCGAGTTCGGACGCGCGCCGGCCTACGAAAACGGATGGAACGCAATCAACCAGTTGGTTAGAGAAGACTACAGTTGGGCGGGTCCGGAGCCGAACATCTTTTACGCGCGGCGCGCGGGCCGCTACTACGATTTTTCCGGCGTGAGCGGAATCGATCTGGAGCAGGATAGCCGTTCGTTTTCGCTGATCGACATCGATGGCGACGGCAACCTGGACCTGGTGGTGAGAAGCCGGCTCGCTCCCCAGATTCGCGTTTTCCAGAACGCGCGCGCGGCGGAGAATCAACGGCTGGTGTTTTCGCTGCGCGGAACCGCGAGCAACCGCGACGCGGTGGGCGCTCGAGTGGAAGTGGACGGGCAGGTAAAGTGGGTGGTGGCAGGATCGGCGTACCTGTCGCAGCACACTAAGCGGCTGCACTTCGGTTTGGGCTCGCGTGGGCGTGCGGAAGTCGTGCGCGTCACGTGGCCATCCGGCGCGGTGCAGGAATTGCCGCCACTCGATGCAGGGTACCTGTATGAGGTGACGGAAGGCTCGGCGGAATTCAAGGCCGCTCGCCTGCGCGCGCCGGCGGAGCTGCCGGCCGGCGAACCGGTGGCGGCGGACAATCGGTCGCGCCTCTTCACCACCTGGTTGCGCGAGCCGCTGCCGCTGCCGGAGAAGCGGCGAGGCCCGGCGTTGCTGGTGCTGCACGCTGGCGAATCGTTGCCGCGCTTGCCCGTCCCCACGCAAGCGCTCGACCTGCGGACGGCAGCGGTCGACCTAGTCGCGGCATACGCCATCTTTCGCCGCTATTGGTTCGACTATCGCGTCGATCTGGAGACGCCTTTGTGGATGTTGCTCGACACGGGCGGCAGCGTGCGCAAGGTGTATGCCGAAGCGCCGGATGCAGGCGAAGCGGGGGCCGATTTGCGCGCCGTGGAGGGCCCGGTGCCCGATCCGCGCGCGCTGCCATTCGGCGGCGTATTCCACGGAATGCCTGGGCGCGATTACTTCAAAATCGGCGGCGCGATGCTGATGGCGGGCAATGGCGAGTATGCGCTGCCGTACCTGGAGGAGGCCTCACGCCGTTCGCCTGCCAACGCAAAGACTTTGGTGGCGATTGGCCGCATCCATCTGGAGGCCAACCGGCTGGAGAAGGCACGCGAAGTACTGGAGCGCGCCACCCAACTCGATCCGGCGCTGCCTGAAGCGTGGAATGAATTGGGCGGTGTCGAATCCGCGGCCGGCAATCCCCGAGAAGCTTTGCGGCTCTACCAGCGCGCGCTCGATCTGGGGCCCAATCTGCCGTACGTGCTGGTGAACACGGGCGCCGTCCAGGAAACGCTCCACAACGCGGCCGAAGCCCAACGCCTGTACCGCCGCGCGATCGCCGCCGATCCGCGCTACGGCGATGCCGCCAACCGGCTCGGCCTGCTGCTGGCCAGGGCCGGCCAGACGGACGAAGCGCGCCACTGGCTCGAACAAGCCATATCCATCCGCCGCGACGATGCTTCGGCCATCAATAACCTGGCCGTGCTCTACATGAATACCGGCCAGAACAACGACGCCGTCGCCGCATTTCAGTACGGTATCGAGGTGGCGCCGGATGAAGATATACTGTATCTGAACCTGGCGCGCGCCTGGCTGCGCATGGGCGAGCGCGAAAAGGCGCGGGACACGATGCGTCAGTTGCTGGCACGCAAGCCCGGTCTGGCGCTCGCCGAGCGCGCATTGAAGGAGCTGGATACGCAATGATTCCGCTGGTCTGTTTTCTGCTTGCCGGAGGCACTGGCGATCTGAGCCGCATGACGCGTGAGATCGCCGCATCCGGGCAGGTGCTGGAACTTGCCGTCACGCCGTCGGAGCGCGTGGCACCACCGGCCCAGATCGCGCCCGGCGCGCCACCGCTGCTCTCGTTCCGCTATTACGAAGCGCAACAGCGACACCGATTTTCCAATACGGAGCTGATGCTCGATGATGCAGGACACTAAAGATTCGTTGCTTGGCACGCTGTTGCCGCTGTCGTGCGTGCTCTTCTCGCTCGGAATGCCGCTGTGCGCGGCCGATTCGCCGGAAGACCAAGGCGTCAGCGCCTTTCAGCATGGCCGTTACGCCGAGGCCTGCCGGCTGCTCGAGGGCGCCGTCAGCCGCGATCCGAAAGAGGAACACGCACGCGCCTTTCTGGCGCTGGCGCGCGCCGGAGCCGGCCATTGTGCCGATGCGATCCCCGAGCTTGCCGCGCGGTTTGCCGCTTCCGCCGATCCGGATCTCGCCCGGCTGAGCGGCCTGGCGCTGGTTCAGTGCCTGGTGGCAAGAGGCGACACGGACAAAGCCGTGCCGGTTACGGCGCAGTTGGAAGCGAAGTATCCGGACGATGCCGACGTGCTCTACCAGGCCGCTCGCCTGCACATGAAGGCGTTCAACGATGTCACCCACCGCATGTTCGAGCGGACTCCGGCATCGTACCGCGTCAACCAGCTCTCCGCCGAAATCTTCGAAACGCAGGACCGCTTCGCCGAGGCGGCTGCCGAGTATCGCAAGGCCATCGACAAGAATCCCCAGGCGCTCGATCTGCACTTCCGGTTGGGCCGCGCCATTCTGCTCGAATCGCACGATCCGGAGGCGCTCGACGCCGCGCGCAAGGAGTTCGAAGCGGAGCTGGCGCTAAACCCGGATGACGCCGCCTCCGAGTATCAGATCGGTCAGATCCTCAATGCCGCAGCCAAGCCCGCCGAAGCGCTGCCACACTATGAGAGAGCGCTTGCGCTGAGCCCCGATTTTGTCGAAGCGGCGCTCGCCATCGGCAAGATGCACGTGCAGGCCAAGCGGTTTGCCGACGCCATCCCGCTCCTCGAACACGTCGTGGCGCTGCAGCCCGCGAACGAGCCGGCCCATTACAGCTTGATGCTCGCTTATCGCAACTCGGGCCAGATGGACAAGGCTCGGCAGGAGCAGCAGAAACTGGAGAAGCTACAGCACACTCCCGAGGGCGAGTTCACCGATTTTCTGAAGAGGCTTGGCGAGAAGCCGCCCGCCAAATGAGAGGGCGCACCGCCACGGTCTTGCTGGCGCTCTTCGCGGCCGCTGCGCTCTGGGCCGCCGTAGCGGAGGGGCCCGATTTCCACGATATCGCCAAGCAGGCCGGCCTCACCGCTTCCTTCCCGAACGGTGGCGAAAAGAGCAAAGAATACATCATCGAGACCACCGGCAGCGGGGTTGCCTTCATCGATTACGACAACGACGGCTACCTGGACATTTTTGTCCTCTCCGGCGATGGCGGAACCAACCGCATGTACCACAACGATCACAACGGGCACTTCACCGATGTCACTGAGCAGCTCGGCCTTACCTCATCGGGCTGGGCGGAGGGTGTCTGCGCGGGCGATTACGACAACGACGGATATACCGACCTATTCGTTACTTACTGGGGCCAGAACCGTCTTTACCACAACGTGAACGGCAAACGCTTCGAGGACGTGACGGCCAAGGCGCATCTTACTCAGGACCGCACGCGCTATAACACGGGCTGCGCGTTCCTCGACTACGACGGCGATGGACACCTCGACCTGTTCGTCGCCAATTACCTGAAATTCGATTTCGCCACCACGCCGAAGGCCGGCTCGAACCCCTATTGCTATTACCGCGGCATGGCGGTCAATTGCGGCCCGCGCGGGCTGCCGTTCGAAACCAATCTGCTCTATCACAACAAGGGAGACGGAACCTTTGAAGACGTCTCGGAGCGCTCCGGGATCGCGAAAGCGACCGGCCACTACTCGCTCGCCGTGCTCGCCCAGGACGTGAATGACGACGGGCGGCCGGACATCTACGTGGTCGGCGACCAGACACCGGCGATGCTGTTCATCAACCAAGGCGACGGCACCTTCACGGAGGAGGCCGTCCTGCGCGGAGTGGCCTTCGACGAGAACGGCCGCGAGCTGTCGGGCATGGGCCTGACCTCGGCGGACTACGACGGCGACGGGAGGCTCGACATCTTCCGCTCGGATTTTTCCGACGAACGCTCGCTGCTCTATCGCAACACCGGCGACGGCCAGTTCGACGACGTGACCACGGCCGCGGGGCTGGGGAATAACACGCGGTTCGTGAATTGGGGCTGCGCGTTCCTCGACTTCGAAAACAGCGGATGGAAGGGGCTGGTGGTGGTGAACGGCCACGTATTTCCGGAAATCGATCGCCAGAACATCGACATACACTCCCGCGACCATGCGCTCCTTTATCGCAACACCGGTAAGGGCACCTTCGAGGACATTTCCGATCATGCGGGCCCGGCGTTTCAGTTGCGGCACTCGGCGCGCGGTCTGGCAATCGGCGACATCGACAACGATGGCACGCTTGAGATTCTCGCCAACAATCAGAATGAGCCACCGTCGCTGTGGAAACAGAGCCATCGTGCAGCGGGCCACTGGCTGTTGCTCAAGCTAGTCGGCTCGCGGTCCAACCGCAGCGCGATCGGCGCGCGGGTTGCGGTCACGGCCGGCGGACGCACCCAAATCGACGAGGTTCGCAGCGGCGGCAGCTACCTTTCGCAGAACGACCTGCGCGTGCACTTCGGCCTCGGCGCCGCCACCTACGCCGAATCGATTACGGTGCGCTGGCCTTCGGGCCAGAAGACCACCATCGCGGATGTCGCCGCCGATCGCATCGTGACGATTCAGGAGCAGCCATGAACACAGGGTGGGGCAGGTTCCAACCTGCCAACGCCCGCTTGCGGGCGATTTCTTCGGCTCTCCACTATCGTCGATTCTGGAATCGCTTTTTGCCTGGACCGATCCTCCTCGTCGCGTGCGCCATCGCCATCGGCAGCGGATGGATGGCCGCGCTTCCCGAAAATACCCCTGGCGCGATCCGTTTTGTGTATCGGCCGATCCCGTTTCGCCTTGACAGTTGCGAGACGCCGGAGCGGCATGCGCCGGAGACGATGGCGGGCGGCGTCGCGGTCTTCGACTATAACAACGACGGCAAGCTGGACATCTTTTTCACCAACGGCGCCGACATTCACACTTTGAAAAAGACTGCGCCGAAGTATTTCAACCGACTGTTCCGGAACGACGGCAACGGCCACTTCACGGACGTCACGGCGGCAGCGGGCCTGGCCGGCACCGGTTTCGACACAGGCGTTGCGATTGGCGATTACGATAACGACGGCTATGAGGACATCTTCGTTGGCGGCGTGCACCACAGCGCGCTCTACCACAACAATGGCGATGGAACCTTCACCGACGTCACCGCCAAAGCCGGGCTCAGCGCCGCGCTGAATCAACCCGACCCTCAGTACGGCCCGTTGTGGAGCGTCGGCGGAGCGTGGGTGGACATCAACAACGACGGTCTGCTGGACCTGATCGTCGTCAATTATCTGGGTTGGAACATCTCGACCGAACCTGCCTGCATGACAGGCAGCGGCCGCGACTATTGCCATCCCAAGATGTACCAGCCCACGCCGAACCAGATCTTCCTGAACAATGGAGATGGGACTTTTCGCGATGTCTCGGCCGAATCGGGCGTGCGCGCGCACCCGGGCAAGGGGATGGGCATCGGCGTGGCGGATTACGACCTCGACGGCCGCATGGATTTCTTCATCGCCAACGATAAGATGTACAACTCGCTCTTCCACAACCTGGGCGGCGGGAAATTCGCGGAAGTCGCATTCGAAGCCAACGTCGCATTGCGCGAAAACGCCGAGTTGATATCCGGCATGGGCGTGGATTTTCGCGATCTGGACAACGACGGCTATCCGGACATCGCCATGGTGGCGCTCGACGACGAGACGTTTCCGATCTTCCGCAACACCGGTAAGGGCGACTTCACCGATGTCACGCAGTCCAGCCGCGTGGCCAGCCAAAGCATGACGATGGCCGGATACTCGCCGACCGTTTTCGATTTCGATAACGATGGATGGAAGGACATCTTCGTTTCGCGCGGGCACGTCGAGTCACTGGACTCGGCTCCCCGCGTCACCGTGGCGCAACCCAACACGGTATTCCGCAACCTCGGCGGTATGAAGTTCGCGGCACTAACCGCCGAAGCGGGCTTGACGGCGCAGCCGCCGCGCCGCCACCGCGGCTCCGCGGTGGGCGATCTGGATGGCGACGGGCGGCTGGACGTGGTGGTGACAGCCCTCAACGCGCCCGCCGAAATCTGGATGAATCGAAGCCCTGGCGGCAATCACTGGATCGAACTGCACCTCGAAGGTACCAAGAGCAATCGCGACGCCATAGGTGCCAGGGTCAAGCTGGTCTCGAAATCCGGGACGCAATTCAACCAGGTCACCACCACTTGTGGCTATGCGTCGTCGAGTGCGGGCCCGATACACTTCGGGTTGGGCGCGGACGCCTCGGTGGACCTAATCGAGATTCGCTGGCCATCCGGCGCCGCGCAGCAGTTGAAGAACGTCAAAGCCGATCGCGTGGTGCACATCAAGGAGCCATGACGCGCCAGCCCGAGTTCCGCACGGACTGCGGGCGTTGCCTACCGCCGGCTCAGCTCTTCGAGCAGCGTGGAAATGCGCGGGCGGTCCGGTGCGCGGCGGCCGAACCGGAGGGCATTGTAGGCGACGGTGAATTCGGCAACCGTAGCGCCGAGCGCGCCCGGCGGAAGCGAGGCGGCGAACTCGTCCGGAGTGAACCAAGGCGGCTTCCGGTAGCCGCGGCGCTCCACGATAGCCAGCATGCGCTGGTAGAGCAAAGTCGCATCGCGGGTGCTGGCGGGGCGGCGGCGGGCGCGCCACACGCGCAGGCGAAGACGAACGGCGCCGACCGCATGCGGGCCGAACATCCGCAGACCGACGGCGAAGAGAACCGCCGCGGCCAGCCATGGACCGAAGCGGCGCAACCAGGCGGCGGCACGGTGCTCCCAGTTGTTGCCGGTATCCCATAGGGAATCGAACCAGCGGATACCGGCCACGCGCGCGGCCTCGTCAAATCGGTCGGCTAGGGCGCCCTGGCGGCTCGGATCGAAATTGACCACCCAGCGGCTCCAGAACGTGCGGGCGGCATCCAGGTACAGCGCGAAACCAGCAAGCGCGGCGGGCGCGTCCCGGCTGGGGCCGGGCGGCGTGGGGTCGAACGTGGTCCAGCCGCGACCGGCCAGCCAGGCTTCCACCCACGCGTGAGCGTCGGAGGCGCGCATCAACCATTGGCCGGTGAGCGGGTTGTACACGCCGCTCTCGAAACCAGTCGCCAGCCGCGACGGAATGCCAACGGTACGCAGCATGACAGCCATCGCCGAGGCGAAGTACTCGCAGTGGCTGCGGCGGCGGACGAAGAGAAAATTCGCGAGCGGGTCCGCGGTTCGCGCCGGGGGCAACTCGAGGGTATAGCCGTAGCTGGTGCGGAGGCGGGTTTCGATAGCGCGGGCACGGCCGAGATCGCTGGCCGCACCGTCAACCCAGAGGCGCGCCAGTTCCCGGATGCGCGGGTCGAGCGAAGCGGGCAACTGGAGGCCGCGTGCGGCGTCGGCGGGGCCAAGGGGCGCTGCTGGGTACGCCACGGGCGATTGGTCCGGCCGCGCTTCCAAACGGCTATACGCCGAGTACCGGAAAACCCCAAGCGGACGGCGCGCCAGCCGGGGCAGGCCGTTCGATCCGCGCAGCACGGCGAGGCCGCGTAAGTCCAGGCTTTCCGGCACGCCGGCGAAGAAGAGCGCGGTCGAATCGGCGGGTTCCAGTTCCACATCGTAGGAGATGTGCTCTCCGGGCTGGCGCTCGGCTGAGGGAACCAGGGTGAAGTGGCCGGCGGTGCCTCCTGCCAAAGGCGGGGCCGGTTCGGGATCGGTCCACTGCCTGCCGTCGAAGGTTGTCAGCAGCCCTCCGCGCCATTTCAGACCAGCCACCGGCCGCGGGCTGAAAACCGTGATGTGCAGGATGGGCCGCGAGCTGGCTTTCAACTCGCCGATTTCGCGCAGCGTGATGCGCGTGGAAAAGCCGTCCAGGCGCGGGCGTTGGGAAGCCTTCCACTGCCGGGCTGCATCGGCGGTGCGCGGCAGCAGAAAAAACAGCCCAGCGGCCAGCAAGAGGATGCAGGCCGCGGCGGATCCGGCGAGCACTGCCACTCGGGGCGCCAGACGGCGCGCAGGCGCCTGAGCAGCCGCGCCTTCGAGTGAGCGAAGGATCTCAGTCGCGGCGAGAGCGGCCACCGCGCTGGGCACGAAACACGCCAGCGCCAGGAAGAAGCCGGGACCAGCGGAGTCGATCGCCTCCGCTGGCAGGGCCGCGAAGCAGAGCAGGCCAACCTGAAGACCTTCGCGGTCGCTCTTCCCGACCAGCAGCCTGGCGGCGGCGAGCAAATACAGCAACGGTATGGCCGCCGCGAAAAAACCGTGCGGTCCCTTCCAGGCGTCGATGAGGGAATAGCTGCACCAGACGAGCGCAATCGCGCCAACCACAGCCGGTGGCGGGCTTGGCCTTGCACCAGTGAGTCGCGCCGCGCGCCACGCCACGGCGGCTGCGGTCAGCGCCAGCGTGGGCGCGTTCCACCACCCGCAGACCGCTGCCGAGAGGGCGCCGCCGGAAATCAGGACTAGCAGTGAAATCTGGAAGAAGCGTTCGATACTGGCCGCCGCCGTCGCGCCGGAACGCTTCATGTGGGTATTCTACCGCGCACCGGGACGATTGCTGGCCGGGAGGAACCGGCCGCTACCGGTCGACTGTGAGCGCGTACTCTCGAAGCAGCTCGCCGGAGGCTCCAAAGAGGCGCACGAAGTAGCTGCCGGTAGGCAACGGCTTCAGCAGCGCTGGCGCGCCAACCGGAAACTTCGCGACGCGGCTGCCCGTGGCATCCACCACTTCACCAACCAAGGGCTGCCTATCGCTTAACCCGGTCAGATCGAGTTTGAGCGACAGGGGACGGTCAGCCGGCGCTCGCCCCGACGCTGCGCCGCGCACGGAAGTCAGCTCGACAGCAAAAGGCGGCGCCTGCACGCTCGAATGACGGCCGAACCACACCGCGGCGCAAACGAGCAGCACCGCCGCGATCGAAATGGGAACCAGCCGGCTTCGCTGCGGCATCCTCCACCGGCGGATGGGAACAATCGCGCCAGCGGGCTCTTCCACCTTCTCCGCGGACCACCGGCGGCCAGCCTCTTTCATGGTAGCGACGTAGTTCTCGGTTTCCGTCAAACGGTCGCGACAGACTTCACATAAGAACAAATGCTCTTCGAGGTGGGCACACCGGACTTCGGTGAGCCCTCCCAGGCAATATAGCTCCAGTTCCTCCGACTTCACATGGCCGGCTATTGACGGCATAGCTCTTGTCTCCTCTTGGTAATACTGTCGAGCCGATAAGACAATTCTCTAACAATTGGCGAAAAAGTTAATACCACCTCAATACTGCGTTATCGGAACCGGGCTGCAAAGCCCACCCTCCGGGAAAGGCGTGCCTTGCCCAATTCGCCGAAACGGGCTTTGGCACGGGACTTAATGAGACGGAACTGGGTTTCCGTCAGGTCCATCTCACGGCAGATCTGTTCGGCAGGCTGCTCGTTGAGATAGAAGCGGATCAACACCTCGCGGTCGCGCTTGGCGATGCTGTTCAGGATGCGGAGGGCCACTGCGACGTTCTCGCTCTGGATGGCCAGGCGTTCCGGGTCGGGGGAGCGATCGCGGAGCACAACGCCGTCTTCCAGGGAGGTCTGCCGGCGGCGCGCGTTCACATTGGCGTCGATGCGGGCCGCTACCTGGCGGCGCACCACCGTGCGTACATAACCCATCAGGCGTTCGGGCTCGCGCAGTTCCCCGCTCTGGATGGACTGCGTAATCGTCAGGAAGACGTCATGTACCCTGTCGTCGAGGTCCTGCGGGCCCAGTTGCCGGCAGAGATAGAAGCGGATGCCTTTGGAAAACAGGCCATACAGCTCCTCCAGCGCCGACTGATCGCCAGCGCGGATGCGTGCCACCAGGGGCGACCAAGCCGGGTGCGGGATCTCCTGGACCGCAGTCGCTTCCGGAGAGTCGCTCAAGGACGGGACATTCATTGTTAAGGCCGTAGCTTCACTCATTTCCCACCATAGAATACGCTCCCCAGTAGCGCGGACGACCCTGCCAACCGCCGGAGCGAATCATCTCCCGCTGGGCCGAAGCCAGCGCCAACGCCGGGTCGGGCGATGGCTGTAGTCGCAATTCTCGATACATAGCGGCGAACAGGGCGCCGCTCTCGTCTGGCGTTTCCCAACGGCTAACTGCCACGCTGCGGGCGCCGGCGGTGAGCCAGGCGCGGGTGAGGCCGAGCAGCCCGGCCCCCGGCAACACACGCCCGGCATCGGAGTGGCATCCGCTTAGGACCACCAGTTCCGCCCGCGTCTTCCAATGGGCAATCTCCACGGGCGTCAGCAACTCAGTTTCGCCCTGGCCGGTGAGGCTGAGCGCAATCAATCCGTCAGCGCCGCCAGCGGCGCCGGTTCGCCCCCGCTGCGGCGCCGAAGACTCCAGAAAGTGCGTCGCGAAGTGGACGATCTCGGGATCGCGGTCCAGCGCGGCGGCGAGTTCCGGACGCGCCGCATGGGCGCCTTCGAGCAAGGTTGAAGTTCCGCCCCAGGCGCGCGCACAGGAATCCAGTTCGCCGGCGCTGGCCGGCAGCCTGGAAAGCGGCAGGCCGGCTGGGCTGGCGGCGGAAGCCGCGCCCGGCCATAGCCACTCGGCCCAGCCGAAGCGCACCGCGCCGCGCGGGCGAAAACGGGAATCGGCGGCATTGTAAATCGGATCTCCGATACCCAGAAACCGGCCGCTCGAGGACTCGCTGCCGCGCCGTGCCATGGCGTCAACCCAGTACCCGGCGCCGGGTGCGATCTGGACCACGTGGCGCTCAGCCACGTATACCGCGTGACCGGAAACCCTTTCCCGCAGCGCGACGAAGGGAACGTTGTACAGGCCCTTGTCGAGAGACAGTATCCACCGCGCATGCCCGAGAAAACGCGGCGCCACGCCGCCGAGCAGTCCTGCATAGAGGTCCGCGAGGGCGGCATCCGCATCGGGCTTGTCCTGGCGAATGGCCTCCAGCGCGGCGGCGGTTTTCCGCTGCAACTGGTCCTGCGGTGGCAGCCGGTAGAGCACCAATCCGGCTCGATCGACCGCCCATAACCAGGAGGCGGTCTCGCCCAGGCGGAAGCTGAACAACACCGCGCCGGCAGGCAGCGTGGCGGACACCCGAGCGAGAAGGTTTTCGGGGGCGGGTTCGGGCAGGGCTGCGGCGGATGCCTCGATGCGCGTCAGTTCGGCCCGGCAGTTTTCCACCTGCTCGCGGCGCAGCTCGCTCGGAGATTCCAGCTCGGCTGCTTCGGCGCGGCGTAACCGCGCGACGGCTTCCCAATAAGCCGGCGGCAAATCGTCGGCAGGTCCGCCGCCGGACACCAAGGCGCGCAGGCTGGCAGCACGGTTTTCTTCCGCGGCCCGAAAGGTCTCGGCGATCAGGCGAGGATCGCGCGTTTGTTCGTACAGGCGATTGCCCACATCGATGAACGCCGCGTAGACTTCATCGAGCTTGCTCTCCGCGCCGATGCGGGCGGTTTCGGCGCCCGGCGCCGACGCGCGAAAGGCTCCAGCCAGGCGAAGCGCGTCGCCCAGATCGTCCAGCGCCTCCGGCAGCCTTCCTTGCGCCTGTCGGACCAGGCCGCGCGCGCAATAAATCTTCCAGAGGGGCATGATCGCGTTGGGCAAGGACGCCAATTCGACCGCGCGATCCAGCAGCGCCGATGCCGACACCAGATCTCCTTGCGCCAGCCGCAGCCTTCCCAGGGTGGAGTAGGAACTGTCCATCGGAAAGTGACGGAGTTTGCGAATCCGGTAGGCTTCCAACAGCGCCGGTTCCGCGGATGCGTAATCCCGCTGGTGGAAATACGCCTCGCCCAGGTTGTGGCAGCCGGTGGCGAACAGTTTCCAGTCGCCGGCGGCCGCCGCGGCTTCGATTCCCTCCCGGAACGAAGTGACCGCTTGCGGCATCTGCCCGCTCTGCGCGTACAAGCCGCCCCGTCGAATCAGCATACCGGCAAGATGGGACTGGCGGCCGATGCCGGAGAGGCGCTGGACGGCAACATCCAGCCACCGGATCCCAGCGTCCGGATCTCCCATTTGGTCATACAGCGAGGCGATATTGGCGTCCGTAACGGCAAGGCTATCGGCATCGCCTAATGATTCGAAGATGCCGCGAGCGTGCAGAAACGACTTCAATGCGGGCTGATATTCGTGCAGTGCGAAACGGCATGCGCCGGCGTTGGCGCTGGCACGGGCCGCGATGCTGTAAGCGTGCGCGGATTGGGCGGCCAGCGAAAGCCGGTCGAAGGTTTCGGCGGCTCCGATATATTGGTTTTGCGCGAACAACTCGCGGCCTTTTTGCAGTTCCGCCGCAAGGCTCGATGAAACGGCGCTATCCGTCTTCTGTGAGGCCCGCGCAAATCCGAGGAATCGGATTGCGTATACTGTCGCCGGCACGGCGATCAGCACCGACAGGCCGAATGCGGCAATTCTGGCCTTTCTCAAGAAAGATGCACTCCAATCCACTAAAGTGGTACTGACACTGGAAAAATCTTCGGGAATATTCCGTTAAGAGTATTCCCGAAGATTAGTATCCTGTTTTTTCTTGAAATTAGCTTCCCCACAAACGCGGGTTTTATGCATTTAAATCGCGTTTGTGGTCAACGCGAAAGGCGGCTACCGGAGCAGAACCGCCAGAGCGAACACAACCGAGAAGATAATGATAACCGGATCGTTCATCCGGTTGCTTCCTTTCCCACTCCACGAGCCCTGGGCGTAAACAGCGTTTGTGGTCAACGCCGAAAAAGCGGCTACTGCAGCAGAGCCGCCAGAACAGCCACGACCGCCTGGAAGATGATAATGGGATCTGACATCAGGGGCCTGTCGGAGATAGAATCCGGGAGGGCGTGGAGTTGTAACGGTAAAGTACTTGATAAGGCGAAGCTGACGTCCAGAATAGATGGTAAGGAACAAGCGATTCCGGACTTGCTCGCTGGACCAGCCGTACTTATTGCCGCCGTCGTTGCAGGACTGGCTGCCACCGCATCATTTGGCGCGGTTCGTCGCCGAAGTGGTGGAGGAACTCGACCTCGGCGCGATCTACGCCGGCTACGAACGCAAGGACGGTCGCGGGCTGGCGGCTGATCATCCGGCCATGCTCACCCGGGTGCCCCTGTGCGCGTACTGCGTCGGAATGACCAGTTCGCGACGCATCGAGAAGGCCACCTATGAGGACGTTGCGGTGCGGTTTCTAGCGGCGGACCAGCATCCGGACCACGACACCATCGCGGCGTTCCGCCAGGAGTATCTTCAGCCGCTGGCCGAACTGTTCCGCCAGGCTCTGCTCCTGTGCCAGCGGGCCGGTCTGGTCAAGCTGGGTAACGTAGCGCTGGATGGAACCAAGCTGCGCGCCAACGCCAGCCGCGGGCGTTCGGTTTCCGCCGCCCGCCTGGCGGAGCAGGAAAAGGAATGGCAAACCGGGTACGGCACGCCTTTCAGCCTGCCGGCCAAAACAACAGAGAAACCGGCTGCAAGTCCGACAGGCCAATATTCACCCTGGAGTAATCTTCGGGAATAGTCCATTCTATGACGTTCCCGAAGATTAGTATCCAGTTTCTTTGAATTAGCCCCCACTCAGTGGGGTTTTTTTTGAGGTAAATCGCGTTTGTGGTCAACGCCGAGAAAGGGCGGCTACTGCAGCAGAGCCGCCAGAACAACCACGACCGACAAGATAGTGATAATCGGATCGCCCATTGGGTTGTCGAGAAAGGCCGCATCCGTTGCAGCGGCCCTTCTGGCTCCACTATTCCGCGAGCCACTCAAATACACACGGCCCCTGACTTATAAATCACTGAGACAAATGAAATAACTTCTTCGATTTCATCGGTGACCGCCGCTCGCCGAGGTTCCATCGGAGGCACCGGAGCCTGCACCCGCGCCGGATCTCGAGCGCGGCGCTTCAGGTAGCCTCAACGCTGCTGCTACGATAGAAGGCGATGCATCCCGAACCGCCTGGCGCCAGCCCCAAGTTGCCGATTTCCGGCGTCAAGAACCTGATTGCCGTTGGATCCGGCAAAGGCGGAGTCGGCAAGACCACCGTAGCGGTGAACCTGGCCGTGGCGCTCGCCCAGCTCGGTTACAAGACCGGCCTGATGGATGCCGACGTTTACGGGCCCAACGTGCCGTTGATGATGGGCATCAACCAGACGCCGATGGGGAACGCGGACCGCATCCAGCCGCTCGATCAGTACGGCGTGAAGCTGATGTCGATGGGCTTCCTCGCCCCGGGCGACAAACCGCTGGTGTGGCGCGGTCCGATGCTGCATTCGGTGATCCAGCAGTTCCTGCGCGGCGTGGATTGGGGCGATCTGGATTACCTGGTGATCGATCTGCCGCCGGGCACGGGCGACGTGCAGCTTTCTCTGATTCAAACCGCGCCGATCACCGGCGCCATCGTGGTCACCACGCCGTCGGACGTGTCGCTCGAAGACGCGCGCAAAGCCGTTTTCATGTTTCACCAGGTCAAGGTGCCGATTCTGGGCATGGTGGAGAACATGAGTTACTTGATTTGCCCGCACTGCCAGCAGCGGATCGATGTCTTCAGCCACGGCGGCGGCCAGCGCACGGCGGAGCAGATGCAAGTGCATTTTCTGGCCGAACTGCCACTGGACCCGAAAGTGCGTATAGGAGGCGACAGCGGAAAGCCGGTGGCGCTCGAACCGGGCGAGCAGGAACCCTTCCTCGCGCTGGCGCGCAACACGGTAGCGCGCGTCCAGGAAGTGGCCAGCGAAACCGGCCCTGAAATCGAAATCGAGGAATAGGTGGGGCATCCTTTGGGTTGCCCGTGTTTCTTCCGCACTTGCCGCCCGGCTTGGCGTGTGCCCGCGCTGTGGGAATATGCAATTTACTTCGCGAACGCAGGAACAATCCGTCGCTAAGTCGCGTACACGTTCCTGAGCCCGCACCGCGCCGGCCGGCAGCCGGCGGCGGCTTGCGCGAACAGGACGGAGGATCGTATCCAAACCTCAACTCAAGCTAATCCGGTCGCACCGCGGGTGGTCGCGGTTCTACTGCTAGCGCTGCTGGCCGTGCTGGCGGGCAGCGCGGCATTTCGCGAATCGGTGGCGATCGACGAATTGGCGCACATCGGAGCCGGCGTCAGCTATTGGCAGAAGCTCGATCTGCGATTCAACCCGGAGCATCCGCCGCTGGTGAAGCTACTGGCGGCCGTGCCGCTGGTGGCGCGTGGGGTGCGCGCCGATTATCGCGGCCACATCTGGACCTGGAGCGGTCAGGGATTCTTCAATCCCATGCTGGCCGAGTTCCCGTTCGGCGCCTGGGTAGTCACGCGCTGGAACGATCGCGACGCCACCTTGCGCTGGGCCCGCCTGCCCATGTTATTGATCCTGCTTGCCACCGGGCTGTTGATCTACCTCTATGGCGAGCGGCTTGCCGGCGGTTGGGGCGGCGCTTTCGCGCTTTGCTGGTTCGCTACCATGCCCGCGTTTCTCACCTTCGGTCCGCTGGTGCTCACCGATACCGCCGTGGCGCTGTTCTCGCTGGCCGCGCTGTGGACCTTCGCCACCATGTGGCGCGACCAATCGCCGCGCGCCACCCGCCGTTTCGCGCTTGCGCTTACGCTGGCACTGCTTTCGAAATTCTCCGCGGGATTGCTGCTGTTCGTCTTCCTGGCGTATCCATTCCTATTGCGCTGGCTGCCGGTTGCCGGCCAGCCCAGCGGCACCGAGTTCCGCGCCTGGTGGCGCCGCGGCTGGCGACAGACGGGCAAAGGCGTGTTGATGGCGGCAGTGCTGATCTACGCCGCGGAATTGGTGCTGTCGTGGAACCAACCCACAGATCTGCTCAAGATGCTCGGCAGCGGATGGGCTGCACTGGCGCTGCGCCGGCTCCTGCTGCCGGTGGTGAATTACCTGGGTGGCGTGGTCCTGTTTGCATTTGGATCCGTGCGCCCGTCGTATCTTTTGGGCCACGCGTATCCGCACGGCGTCTGGTTCTTCTTTCCGGTGATGATGTTGTTCAAATCCACTCTGGCGTTTCTGGCCGCGCTGGCGCTCAGTCTGGCGGCGGCCCTAGTAGCCAGGTTCGGCCGGGTGCGTGTCACCGGCGTGCGCACCGGCATGGAGTTCCATTGGCGCGCGCTGTGGCTGGGGATCGCGATCGTCGTGTCCGCCTGCATGATGAGCCCGATGACCATCTCGATTCGCCACTTCACGGTTCCGCTGGCGCTGCTGACGCTGCTGCTGGCTCCCGTGCCCCGGTTGCTTGAGAACCTGCGGAACGCCGGCCGGCGGTGGGCGCGCCCGGCCGTCTGGATCGCTGCCGCGTTGGCTGCGGCTTCGGTGGTCACCGTGGTTCGCGCCTGGCCTTACTACATGCCCTTCCTGAATTCTCTGGCCGGCAGTCGCCCCGCCTACGAACTGGTGAGCGATTCCAACCTGGATTGGGATCTCGAGCTGCCCGAAGTGGAGCGCTTCGTTGAGGCGCACCATCTGGACCACGTGCTGGTCGATTCGTACAACGTGGCCGATCCGTCGGTCTACGTGCCGCAGGGCCGTTTGTGGGATTGCCAGGCTGCCACGTCTGCCGACGCGGGCCACTGGGCCTTTGTTTCCGCCGACATGTTCGCCGACAGCGCAAACTGCCCTTGGTTGCTGCCGATTCCGCACCAACCCCTGGCCGGCGGCAGCATGTACGCGTTCCAGCTTCCCGCCACAATTCCCGCGGCGGGATCGCCCGGCGGTCCGCCTCTGCCCGCCAACTACCGGTACCTCGGTGGCGTTCCGTTGTTCGACTTCCGGGCTGTGTTATACGGGGCCATTCGCGATCCCCAGCGACTGCAGTCCATCATGGACGACATGATGAAGATGTTCGCCGAGATGCAGAAGAAACGGAAGCAGTAGCGCCTGCGGGCGGGATGGCCGCTTCCAGGGGGCGTTATCGCCGTGTATTCCCGGCTATCGTTGTTATCCTGCGAGATATTGAGCAGCGCCGCTTTCGGACGTATACTACGGAGCGTATGCGCGGATTCGCCACTTACCTCCTCACGCTCGTTGCCATCCTGCTGGTCGTCGAATCCAATGCCCTGTGCGCAGCCACGTGGAAGCTCCTTCTCAAGAACGGAAGCGCGATCGAGTGCGACGGAGCGCCCATGATCGTCGATGGCGTGTATATGTTCCGCCAGACGGACGGCGAGAACGGCAACCTGCCGGCCGATCAGATAGACGTGGAGAAGACCGATCGAGCCAACAAGGTGGATCGTCGCGAGTGGCGAGCGGTCGGCGTGCCGGAGAGGGCGCACGACTCGAGTCGCGCGATTGGCGACTCAAGCTCCGGCATACTGACTCTGCGGGACGCGGATTTCGACGCGCGGGTATTGAAGTCTGAGACGCCTGTGATGGTGGAGTTCTGGGCGACCTGGTGCGGGCCTTGCCGGCAGTTCGAGCCGACGGTGAACGCAATCGCCAGCGAATATGCAGGCCGGATCAAGGTGGGTAAGGTCGATATCGACCAGAGTCCGGCGACCACCCGGCGCTATGGCATCAACGGCACGCCGACCGTCGTGCTCTTCAAACAAGGCCAGCCAGTGGGGAGCATCGTGGGGGCCGCCGACAAGGCCGAACTGGCTCGCATGCTGCGGTCCGGCTTGTAGCTGCCCGGCGGTCGCGTACTTCCCGCGGAAGCGAGTCCCCCGCGCAGGGCAAATCGGCCTACTGCGCGATCTCTATTCCGATGCCGCTATCGTCAGCGGTGCGGCCAGGCGGATCTTCCCTTTCAGCTCGATAGCGGCCGAGCTGCGGCCTACCAGAATGTCGAATTCGCCGGGATCGGCGCGCCACAGGTTATCCTTCACATCGTAGTAGGTGAACGCTCGGGGCTCGAGCGCAATAGTTACCGGCTTGGTCTCGCCGGGTTTCAGCTCGACCTTGGCAAAGCCTTTCAGTTCCTTGGGCGGTCGCGGTACCGAGGCGTGGCCGTCGCCGACATAAACCTGCGCCACTTCGGCGCCGGCGCGCGTACCGGTGTTGGTCAGTTCGAAGGTCACTGCATACTCGCCCGCCTTGGCACCCGGCTGGATCGCCAGATTGCCGTAGCGAAATGTCGTGTAGGACAAGCCATCGCCGAACGCAAACTGCGGGGCCACGCCGTTATGTTCGTAACCGCGATAGCCGACGAACACACCGTTGCGATAGACCACGCGGCGGGTTCCGGGATCGGGATAGTAACTGTCGTGCGCTGGGTTATCTTCCCAGCGCTTCTCGATGCTGATGGGCAGCCGGCCGGAGGGGTTCACCTCGCCGAGCAGAATCTCCGCCAGAGCCGTACCGCCCGCCTGACCGGGATACCAGGCCTGGATGACGCTGGGGACGCGGTCCAGCCAGCCGCGCACATCCACGCCGCCGCCCGCGTTGATCACGACCACGGTCTTTTTGTTGATGGCGGAGATCTCGCGGATCAGTTCTTCCTGCCCGGTCGGCAACTGGAAGGTGCGGTCGCCGTCTTCGCCCTCGTTACTGTCGTTGAAACCCACCGCCAGCACCACGACGCTGGCTTTCGCCGCCAGTGCCTTGGCGGCCGGGTCCACCAGGCTCGCCTGCGGCGCAATCCCGACGCGCACCAGGTCGCCCGCGAAATTGAACCCTCCCTGGAACTTCTCGAAGACCACCTGGTGCGGCCCGCCGGCCAGATCGAGCGTCGCCTGGTCCACCTTCGCTTTGCGCACGGTCCAGCCATCCAGCAGCAGCCTGCCATCCAGATAAAGGCGGTAGCCGCCCTCGGCATCGGTAGGCGACTCGGCGAAGATTTCGTAGACGCCGGCGGTCTTGGCAGTGTAGTAGCCGGTCCAGCGTATGGACGAAACCTTGGGCGGGTTGGCGATCATCGCGGCCAATTCCGCGCCGCCGCCCGGCAGATCGTCCACCGCGAAGGACGGCGACCGGTTGATGTGGTGGACGATCCCCGTTTCGACCGGCGCGCCGGAGAGATCCCCGTTGGGGAAGACTTCCATCTTGAGACCCGCCTCACCGCCCACGGCTTCGGTCGAGAACTCCGTGTCGGCGGCGATCTGCTTACGCTCCGGCAGGCCGGAGTTCCACAGCACATTCACTTTCGAACCCAGCTTGCCGGTCAGCCCCTCGAGCAGACTCACCGCGGCGAACGGTCTGACGGCGGCGCTCCCGCCGGCGTTGGGCACGGCCGGATACGCGTTGGGGCCGATCAGAGCGATTGTCGTTAGGGCGCTTGAATCGATGGGCAGCAGATTGCCTTCATTCTTGAGCAGCACAGCGGATTCGCGCGCGGCCTGGAGCGCTACCTGCGCGCCGGCAAGGCTATAACGCGGAATCGTGAGATCTTCCTGTTCCCGATCCAGCCAGCCGAAACGGATCGCCACACGCAGAATGCGGCGCACCTTGTCGTCGATCGTTGCCATCGACACTTGGCCCTTTTCAATCGCCGGGAGCAGTGTGTCGCGGTTCATGTGCGTTCCGCTGGGCATCTCCAGATCCATGCCCGCGTTGGCCGCCGCCACCCCGTCGTAGGTGGCCCACCAGTCGGACATCAGCACGCCATCGAAGCCCCAGGTTCGCTTGGCGACATCGATATTGAGGTGCGGGTTTTCGGTGAGGTGAAGGCCGTTGGTCAGGTTGTAGGAATCCATGACGGCGCCGACGTGCGCGCGTTTGACGGCGGCTTCGAAGATGGGCAGGTAGATCTCGCGCATGGCGCGTTCGTCGATGATGGCGTCCACGTTGTGGCGGTCGTACTCCGAATTGTTTCCCATGAAGTGCTTGATGGTGGCGGATACGCCGAGCTTCTGCATGCCCTCGATATACCCTACGGCGATCCGCCCTCCCAGGAACGGATCCTCACCGAAGTATTCAAAGTTGCGGCCGTTCATCGGCGCGGCATAAATGTTGACGCCCGGGCCCAGCATGAAGTGAACGCCACGCGCGCGGGCATCGGCGCCGATGGCTGCACCGACGCGCTCCGCCAGCGCCGTGTTCCAGGTGGCCGCCAGTGCGATGCCGCCCGCCATGGTGGTGGCCGGACCGTCGTTGCGCGCACCGATCGGCCCGTCGGACATCTTCAGCTTTGGCAGTCCCACTCGGGGAATGGCGCGGATATAGAAGAAATCCACGCCGCCAATGAGGTCGATCTTCTCTTCGGTGGTCATCCGGCCCAGGATGTCGGAGACCCGTTTCTCGGTGTCGTTGACCCGCTTCTCGGTATCGCTCGAAGCGGCCATCAGGGGTACGGCAAACAAGGCCGCGCAAACGTAGAGAGTAAACACAGCGGACGTGGCTGAATTCATAATTGGACCTTCCGTCGCGATCGCTTCAGAACCGCAGCATAGCACTTTGAAAGGCTTGGAGGTCTTTCGGGCGCTAGCGTAAGATGGTTGCATGGTGCGGGTTTTCAGGGCGTGTGCGTTGCTGTCGGTGTTGATCTCGATCGCGGCGACGGCGCAGGTGATCGAGTTCGAGTCGAACGGTCTGCGCTACCAGACCCTGACCAAGTCGGGAATGACGATTATGTGCGCCCGCTTGCCCAGCCGCCTGCATGAGTATTCCATCATTCAGGTGGCCGCCTCCAACGGCTCGGCCGGGCCCTATATGATCCGGCCGGAGGATTTCAGCATCGAGTATGCCGATGGCACCGTGGTGCATGGCGCGCCCGCGCGCGACATCATTATGATGGAGATGCAGAAGGGAAGCGGCAGCGACGTGGTCAAGCTGGTCACTACCTACGAAGCGGGAATTTATGGTAACCCGCACTTCAAGTCCACAACGGGTTACGAATTCCGCCGCCAGGCTGCGTTGGCAGTCAGCTCAACCCACCTGCGCGCCGCGGCAACCGCCAGCGCGATCGCCCTGGTACGAACCCGTCTGGCGTCGGGCGAGAGCACCGATGGCGCCGTCTTCTTCGCCGAAGGCAAGCTGCCGACCAGCGGCAAGCTGGTGGTCCGCACCAACACCGACGTCTTCCAATTCAACGCCGAGTAACCGCCCTGCGGCTGGTGCAGCGCCGGCAGCTACTCGACTTTGCGGCGGCGCAGGGCTGCCGATGACACGCCCATCGACAATTCTTGCAACTGTGTTTTCAGTCAATTACAGGCAGAGCGACGGCTGGTTTGCGAGGCAGAGCGGATATCGTGTGAGCGAGAGGGAATCCGGTTCTCGTCTTTTCTGACCTGGCAGTTCCTAATCGCCTTCCCCAACGGCCCACCCGCTCCGCTGGAGCGTCCACTTCCCGCAACGGCCGGATTTCCTCTTGTTTTATTTGCGCGAGCCGCGCTGTGGGTTGCGCAGGCGCGACTGATGCGTCTTGTGCTTGCGCCGCTTGGGCTTGCTGATGACGAAGGTGCCGCTGCCCAGGTATTCCGCCTGGTAATTCTTTTCCGCTGCCAAAGAAGTCCTCCTGTAGGTGGGTAAAACCGCCTCTCCATTGTAGCGCGCTAAGCTGGGTGCATGACGCTGAGGCCGCAGCCGATCGACCGTATCGCCCGCGCAGGTGTCGTGGCGCTAGCGGCGTTGTGGCTGCCACTGGCGGCGGCCCAGTCCAACGACGAAGCGCTCGGCCAGGCCCGCTGCCTGGAGGTCCCGGAGATCTCCCGCCAGCTCGCCCGCATCACCGGGCTTCCGTTGCGGCACCCGGTACCGTGTAACTTCATCGACAAAGAACAGGTCAACGCCTACCTCAAGAAGCGGCTGAAGGAAGAGTCCACGCCGGAGGAAATCCGCGTCGAGGAATTGACGCTTAAGAAGTTCGGCCTGGTCCCCGCCGATTTCGACCTGGCCGCGAGCACCGTGGATCTGCTCACCGAGCAGGCCGCCGCCTTCTACGATTACAACGAGCGCAAGCTGTTCCTCACCGGTTCGACCGGCGGAGCGTCCGAAGACACCGTCCTGGCGCACGAGCTCGCCCACGCCCTGGCGGATCAGAATTTCCATTTAGCGCGCTACATCAAGCGGGGGCGCCAGAGCGACGATGGCTCGACCGCCCGCCTCTCCGTAATGGAAGGCCAGGCTACCTGGCTGATGAACGAATACGCGGCCGAGCGCCAAGGGCGGTCGCTGCTGGGCAACCCGTCTCTGGCCGCCAAGATGACCGGCTCCACGGATTCCGGCACCGGCGAGTTTCCGGTCTTCGACAAGGCCCCGCTCTATTTGCGCCGCTCGCTGATGTTTCCCTATCTCGAGGGGATGGCGTTCCAAGCCGCTGTGCTGGAACACGACCATCAACGCGGCTTCGCAGAGGTCTTCACCGACCCTCCCGTCTCCACGCAACAGATCCTGCATCCGGAAAAGTACTTCGCCAGAGTGATGCCCACCGTGCCCGAGCTGCCCGAACCGCGGCTTCCACGCGGCTACAAGGGCCTGGTCCGCGGCGAGTTGGGCGAACTGGAGCACGCCATTCTGATCGAGCAATACGTGGGCAAGTCGCAGGCATGGGAACTGGCTCCACACTGGCGCGGCTGCCGCTTCGAATTGATCGAGAACAAGAAGCTCGCGCGTGTGGTGCTCGTGTACGCAGTCGAGTGGGAGACCGAGGCCGCCGCCGCGAGTTACTTCACCCTATACCGCCAGGTGCTCGCCAGGAAGTGGAAACACATGACGGCAGACTCGGAAACTCCCACCAGCATCACCGGCCTCGGCGACGACGGCCGCTTCGAGCTGCGCCGGAATGGGGCGATTGTCACCAGCGTGGAAGGGATGGCGGCGCAGTCGGAAAGCTGAGGGCAACTCCACTCGCCCATCCTCTGTATGCGCCGGCCTTGGGTTTCTTCCGGCACGCCACGCGGCCGCCCGCCGACGGGGGCTTTCCCTCGCGCCGGACTGCGCCCACTCTCAAGCTCCTGGAGTAAAGACATTTACCGAGGTACCCCTTCCATTCGGGAGTTTCATGTCCTATACTCTTAAACAGAAAAACTCCGGAAGCCAAGGAGGGCTGCCGTGAAGATTCTCAGGCTTCGCAAAGAGAAGCTCGATTTGTTTGCCTCCGTCGTCCAGCAGTTCGGCGAGCTTCATGCGCCCGTCGAACAGGACGGCAAATACGTTTTCAAGCGGTTAACCCGGTGGACGGAGGCGCGGCTCGACTACGACCGCACCATCCTGCCTCCTAAGAAGTACTTTCTCCCGCCGCACGAGACCCTTTTCCGCTACCGGCCGGGCGAGGGGTTCCTGCCCAGCACCGAAGGTCTGAATCAGCGCATCATCCTGTTCGGCCTGCATGCCTGCGACGTCTATTCACTCAATATTCTGGATCGCGTCTTCGCCGGCCGGTACAACGATCCGTACTATCAGACACGGCGGAAGAACATCGCCATCATTGGTATCGACTGTTCCCCGGACAAGCAATGTTTTTGCCGCTCCATGCGGGCGGATTTCGTCGACCACGGTTTCGATCTCTTCTTCTACGACACCGGCGACTATTACCAAGCGCTGGTTGGCACCGCCCTGGGCGACGACATGGTGCTTGCTACAGGCAACTTGTTCGAAGCGGTGGATGCGGCCGACATCGACGACTATAAACGGCGCTCGTGGAACAAGCGGCGCGCGTTTCAACTCGACGTCGAGATTCGCGACCTTCCCGAGATCTTCGAGATGGAATACGAGAGCGAGATCTGGGAGGAACTGGGCGCCAAGTGCCTGTCGTGCGGCAGTTGCAGCATGGTTTGCCCCACCTGCTACTGCTACGACGTCGCCGACGACGTGGAACTGGGTTCGCGCGCCGGGAAACGCACGCGCTCCTGGGATTCCTGCCTGTTCGCGGACCATGCGCTGGTGGCCAGCGGCGAGAATTTCCGCGGACCGCGCGCCAGCCGGATCAAGTTCCGTTTCTATCACAAGCAGCGCGGTTTCGTGGCCGAATACGGGCGGCCGAGTTGCGTCGGTTGCGGCCGCTGTACCACCGCCTGTCCCGTCGGCATCGACGTGGTGCAGGTGATTGACCGCCTGCGGAGGGTGCAAGATGTTGCTAGCCGATGACGTCGCGACGTATCACCCGATCGTGAGCGGCAATCCCTATCAGCCGCACATGGCGCGCATCGTGCGCATTTACAAGATGGTGGATAATAATCACCTGTTCACGCTGCGCTTCCTCGAAGACAACCTGGCTCATACCTTCCGGCACCAGCCGGGCCAGTTCATCATGCTGAGCGTGCCGGGCGCCGGCGAGATCCCCATCTCGATCTCCTCGTCTCCTTCGCGGCCGGAAGTGCTGGAACTCTGCGTGCGGCGGGTGGGACGCGTCACCCAGGCCCTTTACCGTTTGCATACCAACGACCTGGTGGGAGTGCGCGGCCCTTACGGCAACGGCTATCCAATTCCCGAAATGCAGGGCAACGACCTGTTGCTGGCGGCCGGCGGACTGGGCATGGCGCCCCTGCGGTCGCTCCTCTGGTACGCTCTCGACCACCGCGACAGGTTCAACAGCATCATCCTGATGTATGGGACCAAGCGGCCCGAGGACATGTTGTTCCGCGAGGAACTGACGGCTCTGGTGGATCGCACGGATATGAATTGCCTGCTCACTGTGGACGCGGATCCTTCGGGAACCTGGAAGAACCATATCGGCCTGCTGCCCACTCTGTTCGACTATGCCAAGATCGATCCGCTTCACACGTATGCCAGCGTGTGCGGCCCGCCGGTGGTGTACAAGTTCATTTTGCAGCGCCTGCTGGAGCTCGGCTTTCCCAAGAATCGGATTCTGATGTCGCTCGAACGCCGCATGAAGTGCGGCATCGGCAAGTGCGGCCACTGTAGCATTGGGTACAAATACACCTGCCTGCAGGGCCCGATTTTCACCTATTGGGATGCAATCAACCTGCCGGAGATGATCTGATGAACAAGCCAACAGTGGGGATATTCGGGCTCACCGGTTGCGCGGGCGATCAACTGGTGATTCTGAATTGCGAAGACCGCCTGCTCGACCTGGTCGCCTTGATCGACGTCCGCGAGTTTCTCATGGCGTCATCGGAGAACGATACCGCCTGCGCGCTGGACCTCGCCCTGGTGGAGGGTGCGGTAGTGAGCCAGCGGGATGCCGACAGGCTGCGCGCGATTCGTCAACGGGCTAAGACCCTGGTGGCGCTGGGGACTTGCGCCGTGTGGGGCGGAGTGGCGGCCATGGACCGCGGCGCGGACCGCCGGAAACTCCTCGAGGAGGTATATGGCGAAGCGGGGCTCAGCTACGATTCGCAATCCGCCCAGGCGCTGCACGAAGTGGTGAAGGTGGATCTCAATATCACCGGTTGCCCCATCGAAAAGGACCATTTTCTGGCGGCGATCGCCAATCTGCTGAACGGAGACGCCCCTATCTATCCCAGCTATCCTGTTTGCACCGAGTGCCGCATGCAGGAAAACAACTGCCTGTTGATGGAGCGCGGAGAAATCTGTTGCGGGCCGATCACCGTCGCCGGCTGCAAGGCGCGATGCCCGGATCTGCGGGTGGCGTGCGTGGGTTGCCGCGGACCGGTCGCCGACGCCAACCCGTCGTCGCTGACTACCATGCTGGCGGAAAAGGGCTTTGACCGCCAGTCGGTCGCTTCCCGTCTGCGGACCTTCGCACCCCTCGGAGTTGCGCAATGAGCAAAATCGTTATCGACCATCTGGCGCGCGTGGAGGGCCACGGCGGCATCACCGTGGAGATCGAAGGCGACACGGTCGCCAACGTGCACTTCGACGTTTTCGAAGGCTCGCGACTGCTGGAACCACTGGTGTGCGGGAAGCGTTACGACGAAGTGGCACCGGTCTTGTCGCGCATCTGCTCCATCTGTTCCGTGGCGCATACGCTGACCTCGTTGAAGGCCACCGAGAACGCGTTTGCGGTGCGCGTCAGCCCGCAGACGGAGCTTCTCCGCGAGCTGCTGTTCCGCGGCGAGAGCATCGAAAGCCACGCTTTACACCTCTTTCTACTGGCGGTGCCCGACTACCTGAATTACCCGAGTGCGATTGCGCTCTCCGCCGATAAGCCGGCCGTCGTCCTGCTCGGCCTGCGCCTCAAGAAACTCGGCAACCTGATCCAGGAAACTATCGGCGGACGCGCCATCCATCCCGTCAACGCCGTGCCAGGAGGTTTTGGCAAGGCGCCGGCGATCGAACAGTTGATCGAACTGCGCAGCGCGCTGATGCAGGGCGTGGCCGATTCGGACGCCGCGATGGATGTGATGACGTCGCTTCCACCGGCGGAATTCTGCCATTGCGATACTGTCTTTGCCGCTCTGCGCACGCCGAGCCTGGACAGTTACTACGCCGGCGACGAAGTGATGGCCGTATCCGATGGGAGCCGTGCAATCGTCCATGCCAACGATTACAAATCGCTCACCAATGAGTGCGCGGTGCCGCATTCCCACGCCAAACACAGCACCTTCCGCGAGAAGCCCTTTATGGTCGGATCGCTGGCCAGGCTGACCGTGAATCCGCGCCGTCTTACCGGCAAGCTGGCGGTCGCCAAGAAGCGGCTCAAGTTACAATTGCCCGCCGACAATCCGATGGACAACAACAAGGCGCAAGCGCTGGAGTTGATCAACGACGTGGAGCGGGCGCTGGCAATAATCGAACAACTCCTGCGGGCGGGCGTCAAGGACGAGCCTCCGGTGCCGGTTCAACCGCGCGCCGCCACCGGCACGGCCATCACGGAAGCGCCGCGCGGGCTGCTGATTCACAGCTACACCTATGACGCGGAAGGCCGCATCACAGCGGCCGACGTCATCACGCCGACTGCCCTCAATGCCGCCAGCATGGAAATGCACTTTCGCAAGACAGTGGAGCAGAGCGCGGAGCGCGACGATGCCACGCTTTCGCGAAAGCTGCAAATGGTCGCCCGCGCCTACGATCCGTGCATCTCCTGTTCCGTGCACGTCCTGCGCAGGCGATGAAGCCGCCGCTCGTAATCGGCCTCGGCAATCCCCTCATGGGCGATGAAGGAATCGGCTGGCACGTGGCGGAGTGTCTGTCCGGCGACCCGAGGCTGCCGGCCGGCGTGGAGGTCGTTTGCGGCGGAACCGACCTGCTGCGCCACGCCGGCCGGATGGAACAGCGCCGCCGCGTAATCGTAGTCGACGCACTGCGGGACGATGGCGGCGAGCCGGGCAGTGTGTGGGCGTGGGATGAGCCAAGTGGGGCAGGCGCTGCCGTCTGCCAACCTTCATATTCGCAGCTTCCCGGTCTCGACAATCGTCAGGACAACGCACATTGCCTTTCCGCCATCCAGTCGATCCAACTGCTTCGCCTGACGGTTCGGGTCCCGATCAAGCTCTTGGGCATTTCCATACGCAGCGCCAATGTGCAGAACGATCTTTCGCCAGAACTCGCCGCCCGCCTGCCGGCGATTCTCGATCGCGTGCTCATCGAGCTCGAATGAAACTCGGCAAATCCGTGGGGCGGGCTTCAGCCTGCCAACGCCCGCTTGCGGGCGCAATCTCGCATGGCGTTTGGAATGGTCGCTCCCTGACGGTCCCTATCCTTGCGGATCAACTCGGGTACGAGCCCGTAATCTTCTTTACGAATCCGTGAAAGTGGTGGACCCATCCTCCGCCCTGCACGTAATCGCCATCAAGGAACATGAACGGGCACTCGCCCGGAATCACGGAGATCCCGTGAGCTTCGCATTCGCCGACAGCCTGCGCGCTGACCGAGCCTTTCCCCACCGTGCGGCACATCCAGATCCGCTTCACGCCGGCCTCGATGCAATCGCCAACCACTTTCTCTGTCACCGCGGCCGAGGTCAGCACAACAACGCCATCCGGGACCGGTGCGATATCCTGCACGCGGGCGAACGAACGCCGCCCCTCAATCTCGGCAAGCGCCGGATTGACGGGAACCGCGTCATATCCGCGCGCGCAGAACTCGCGAAACAGCGCTCGTGAATAGTCCTTCGGCTGCCGCGAGACACCCACGAACGCCAGCCGGTTCTGGCTCAGGAAATCCCGCACACGCTCCAGCGAAGCCATCGTTCGGACCCTCCCATGCGATTCTATGCGGGATTCCTCACCCGGCACAAGGGCATCGCGAAATCGATCCCACGTCGCGCTTACCGCCCGGAGACAGAACCCCCGGCGTTGCGATGCTGTCCGACGACTGCCTAAAGCGCCAATATATACTTTTGTTAATTCTAATATTGAGTACTATTTGCTGATTGATTTATGCGCATTATGCCCCTATTATTGGGGGTGTAGCAGGTGAAGCAGTGGTACTGGCGATACTGATTGCCGTGGGAGCGGTCGTCGCGCTGGGGCTGGTGGTCCGGCGCGCGGCTTTCTCCTACAACAGTTTACCGGTCACTGCGGAGTGGATCGCGGACCTATCCCAGGAGCGCTGTCGGCCCCTGCTAGGGCCACTGGATGGCAGCGACCTCGAGTTCGCTCGGCTGCGGCGCGCCTCGGACCGCCGCACCGCCGCCAAGCTGCGCCGCGAACGATGCCAGGTATTCAAAGATTATTTACAGCGGCTGCAGGGGGATTTTGGCCGGGCCACGGTCGCACTCAAGGTGCTGATGGTGCAGTCCCGCGAGGACCGTCCCGACTTGGCCGCCGCGCTGCTCCGCCACCAACTGGCGTTTGGCTGTGGCATGGTGGCGGCGCGCACGCGGCTGTTTCTCTATCGCTGGGGAATTGGCTCGGTCGACGTGAGCGGGTTGGTACGGGCGTTCGACGCGGTTGCGAGCGAGCTGCGTGCCGTACTCCCGGTCGGCGTAGCGGCTTAGGCCCTCCCACTACAGGCGCTTGAGCATCTCCTTGGCTTCCCGAAGCTGCGGAAACTTCTTTTCGGCCTCGCGAAATTCTCGCGTGTGCACGCGGCGGCGCGCGCCGGAATGGTTGACGGGAAAGCGCAGGTGCAGCATCTCGTGGAATACCACATATTCGAGAGCGAGCACGGGAACGCCCGGCCGGTCGAAGATACGGCTGATCACGATGGCGTTGTGCGACGGATCGAAGTGCCCCAGCATACCGCGCGCCGCCCGGCGGCTCCAGCCCAATTGCGGCTGTCCCAGTAAACCGTCGAAGTGCCGCGCGTTGAGGCGTTCGAAGATCTCCTCCAGATTGTGAAGCTGGCCGGCCGGCCCGGAAATAAATTTGCGCCCCCGGATCTGCCGCACCAGTTGCGCCTGGCGCCGCACGTCGTGCCGGTTCAGATACAGGCGGTAGCGGTGCGCGTACATGCGCGGCACCGGTTTGCGGTAGAGCTTACCGAGCAGGATGAAGGCCAGCGCTTCGGCCACTGGCGCCGGCGCGCCGGCCAGCAAATCGCTGATCCGCACCCGAAGACAGCCGTCCCGCAGCGAAATGAAGCTGTCCGCGTTGGCGAACTGGCAGAACTCGACGGTAAGGCTGGGCATCGGCGCACGCGGCCGCAGGGTGCGAAAGACGCGGGTGTAGATTTGCTCCGGCGTTTCGAAGAATAGGAGGGCGGGCAGGCTTTCGCTGGCGATCATGCTGTTTTCGCCGGGCATTCCGCTTCAGTGCGCCGAGTACTGCTGCTGCGGCGGCTCGAGAACCACGTCAATCGTCTTTTCGTCCTCTTCCACTTCGAAAACGTGCCCGAAGGTCTGGAACCCTTTGGCGTTGACCTGAATCAGAATGCTGCCCTGCGGGATGGCCGGAACTTTGGCGATGCCATCGTCGTTGGTGCGCATTTCATAGGTGGTGTTAATGGCCCTGTTGTAGCGGGCAGCCGGGTGCTTGGCGTTGGCCTTCCAGCGCACGATCACCTCGGCGCGGTCGATAGGGTGTCCGCCCTGCGTCTTCACTGTGATCTGGAGCTCGGTCATCGGAGTATCCGCCCGGGCCGTGGAAAGCGCCAGACCCGCGAGGCCGGCCACCAGAAGCAAGAACTGTACACTGCGATTCCGCATACTTCGATTATCGCCGATGCTAGAATGGAGTTGTAGTACCCACCGTGCTTCGCAAGAGAAATGGGGGCGCAACGGATTCGACGGGATTGAATCGGGGTGGGGAGGCGTGCCGGGTTCCGAGCTCCCGTAAAACGATCGGAAAAACAGAACTGCCAATACGCAGTTTGCATACGCTGCCTAATTAGGTAGCCGCTCTAGCCGTTCGAGCCCGCGCGGCGGCCAGTGAGCGTCATTTTGCGGGATAGGTCAAAGGCTTCTGTCCGTAGCCGGCGATCGAGATCTAATCGGGCTGGGCCTTCGCCGCTCTCGCCGGTTTTGAAGCGGAGGCCGAGACTAATGAGCCGGATACGCACGTAGTCTCTTCATGTCGGGCTTTCTCGGACGGGGGTTCAACTCCCCCCGCCTCCACCATATCAGAATCAATAGCTTACGAGGAATTATCACGATAATTGACCTAAATTGATCCCACGGACTACGATGTGGGCACATCCTCGCGCACTTTGAATACGAGGGTGGGAGTTTAAGTTGGAAGCTTCAATCCAGATCGTACACGCCGCGACCGCGAGGGAATTTTGGGCTCTCCTCTCTCCTGAGAAACCGGCTTTTGCAGAACCCTGCGAACTGTTGTACCGTGGGCAGGCCGACGACCGCTGGAACCTGACTCCCGGCATTTTCCGTAGGGGCACGTCCTCAGCGGCCGATGGGCAGGTTTTCAAGGAATGGGCGTACATCGACACGTTTGTTCGCCACTGCGATTCGATTGGCCTCGCCATTCCAAACGATTCACCGGCCTTCCGTGAAACATTTCTGAACCGTAATGTTCCGACTGGTTGGCCCGCGATTGGCGCGCACGTCTCTGAATGGCCGCCGAAAGAAATTCACCCGCTGATGGCCCTGGCACAACATTACAGGCTGCCCACGCGCCTGCTCGACTGGTCAACCCGCGCCTATGTGGCCGCGTATTTTGGAATATCGGACGCTCTCGCAAAGAAAATCGACCGTGTCGAGCGGCTTGCCGTTTGGATCTTAGACATCGAAAAGAGAGCGCACTTTCCCGAGTTGAAGGTCGTCACGGTTCCAGGCGGTAATAATGCGAATCTCGCGGCGCAGTCCGGTCGGTTCACACTACTGACTCAAGTCGGCGGCAGGGCCAGGCCGATCGAGGGAGAAATAGCTTTGGATCTGTACTTCGCTGCGCGACAGCACGTTCCGCCATTGAAGAAGATAACCTTGCCGATTGACGAGGCTCCTGCCGCGCTGGAGCTTTGCTCGCTGTATGGCGTGACTGGCGCAACATTGTTTCCTGATTACTATGGCGCGACACGGGCCACTGAGGATTCCTTGAGTACGGCACCCAAGAATGGAACGCTTAGCCTATGGGAGTTACAGTAGATTTACGGCGACGATGCCGCGTCACCTTGCCGCGCGTCGATCCAGATTGATCCAACAGGGATGGGAAGGATAGCAGCAATGGGCAAGCTAGGCTGGGAAAATCAGCAAATTGCGTGTTTTCAATGCCCCTCCTGGGGGAACTCGGGGACATCTCACGAAACTCCCGCCGTGGCGCGCCTTTCACCGTGACTCGCGTCTCACCGAGCGCAATTTGCAAGTCCGGTTGACATGTGACGCGTGTCACTGTACACTTGAATCGTGATTGCGAGTTTCCGGCACAAGGGACTCAGGCAGATGTTCGAAAAGGGCCAGGATCGCCTCATTGATCCCTTCCTCCGAGTCCGCGTTGCTAACATTCTTGCGGTGCTCGACGCCGCATCGAGCGCGCGCGATCTCGCAGGCCCCGGAAATCGGCTACACGAGCTACAGGGGGACCAGGAGGGAGTCTGGTCTGTCGTCGTAAGCGGAAATTGGCGCATCACCTTCCGCTTCGCCGACGGAAACGCGCATGATATTGATTTGATCGATTACCATTGAAGGACACTAATATGCCCATGAAGAATCACCCGCATCCCGGCCGCATCGTCCGCCAGGATTTTCTGGAACCGCTCGGTCTGACCGTCACCGAGGCCGCCAAGGTGCTCGGTGTTGCGCGCCAGACCGTCAACAACCTGGTCAATGAAAAGGCCGGCATATCGGCGGAAATGGCTGTGCGCCTGTCGAAGGCGTTCGGACCAAGCCCAGAGATGTGGGTGCGCCTCCAGGCCAACTACGACCTGTCTCGGGTGCGGCAAGACGAGATCAGCGTCGCGCGTTACAAGCGGGCCTCATAGACCCTCGCGTGGGGGCCTTGCCTGCTACCAAGCCATAGGGAATTTGGAGCGGCATTATCACGCCATCGCCACGCGATACTTCCGAATGTTGCTGTCCGCCGTTGCGAGGGCCATCCCCTCCGCGCGCGCTTGCGCAATCAACAGCCGGTCGAACGGGTCGCGGTGGTGCATCGGCAGCGCCAGCAACTCCGTGATGTGCGCCGGCAGAACTGGAAGCACCGGCCATACGGTGCCATCGAGAATTCGCGAGAGCACCTCTTCCACCGGCACATCGAACGAGAGCTTCCCGCATTGGTACTTGATGGCGATTTCCCAGGCGCTTACGACGCTCACGTGCACGTCGGCAGTGGGGGATGTGATGGCCGCCCTCATGCGCCGCGTCAGCGAGCGGTCGTCGTTGAGAGCCCAGATCAGCACATTGGTGTCGAGCAGGATCGGCCGTGTCACAGATACGGCCCGAACTCAGCAGGGATCGAGTCAAAATCGTCCGCCATATGCAGCTTGCCGGCAAACGCTCCGACCAAAGCGGCGGACTTGCGGCCCGACAACCGCGTCAACCGCGCCACCGGCTTTCCGTTCCTGGCGATCAGGATCTCCTCGCCGGAGGAGGCCCGCTTCACCAGGCGCGAGAGGCTGCTCTTGGCATCGTGCATGTTGACGATTGTGGCCATGGCTCTATATTAGCCCACTTTTTCGGGCTAGGAACAAACGGGCGGGACAGGCCAACCGCCTACGTCCGTAACCCGCCAGCGCGAGATCTAATCGGGCTGGGCCTTCGCCGCTCTCGCCGGTTTTGAAGCGGAGGCCGAGACTAATGAGCCGGATACGCACGTAGGCTCTTCATGTCGGGCTTTCTCGGACGGGGGTTCAACTCCCCCCGCCTCCACCATTTCAGTTCATTAGAATCAACGGGATGAGGGGTTGATCGGCACTCTGTCGGATTTCTGTGTATCCCGCGGCCCTGGCAGCGGGAGCAGCGTTAACCACTTCCGTGGTCTTTCGCGACAACACGCTAACAATTGAGAATCAAACGGTACTTCACTCCTGTCGCTCTTGTGAATACCCGCCTGGCCTCGTATAGTGCTGTTGACAGACTTCCGCTGTAAGGCGAAGGCCATAAAGGGCGAGCTCACGACCGGTTCCTTCACGATCGCAATGCAGAAGAGCCCGAGATGCCGCTGCCGTTGCTGCGCTCGCCGACCTCCCTTCAGGCCGCCGAACGGTTGCACAGCCTCGTACCATGGGGGGAAACACGCTGCGGTTTCAGTGTGGGGCAGTTCCCAGGGCGCTCTGATTGGAGGTCAAAGTGAATAGTTTTTGCATCATGTGCGGCAAACCGTTGGTGCCGGGCGCACGGTTTTGCGCCGAGTGCGGAGCGCCTACTCCGGCAGGAACGCCATCCGGGGCGGCGTCCGTATTCGAAAAGAGGAGTTCCACACAAAGCAGCTTCATCGAGAGTGCGATCCGGGAGTGCAAACACTTCGGCCTCGCCAATCTCGTTCCTTACAAGGCGTGGATGGCCGACAAGCCCTGGAATCTGCTTTGGGTGAGGTGGTTCGTAGCGATGGCGTTGTTTCCGATGCTGCTGGTTTCCTGGGCTTCCAGCACCGAAGTGACATTTGACTCCGTTGCGTTTCTTTTCGGCGTTTACTTCGCGCTGATGTGGGCGGTCGTGCTGTACTTCATGCTCACGCCAAAGCTGGCGATCGCCCCGCTCACAAAGGTGTCGCTATTCACCATAACGGTCGGCATAGCGCTCGTGCTGATACTGCAGCGGCTCCCGTTCGTCAGTTCGCTCTATTCAGCCACTGCAAGTGCGTCGCTCGCAGGCAGATTGTTCGGTTTCGTGTTTGGCGTGGGGATTGTCGAGGAAGCCACCAAAGCGCTGCCGATCTGGTGGCTCTATCTTCACAAGCGAAACGTCGATAGTCTGAGCACGATTGTGTTCCTGGGCTGCGTCTCGGGTTTCGCCTTCGGAATCGCCGAGAGCACCAACTACTCGATCTCGTATGCGCTTGGTCTTTCTTATGGCCGTCTGGGTTTTGGCGACTATCTCATCCTTCAGTTAGTTAGACTCATCACGCTGCCGCTGCTCCATGCGGTGTGGGCCGGCGTATTCGCCTATTTCATCGCCTTGGCGTCGGTCAATCGTCATGTCGAGAAAGGCTTGCTGCTGGCGGGGTTGGCCACGACGGCACTGTTGCACGGGCTTTACGACACCTTCAGCGGCTCGCTAATCGGAGTCGGGATAGCGGTGTTCTCGATACTCGTCTTTGTTTCGTACTATCGTTCCGGCGAAGTTCTTCAGTCCAAGATTTCAGCGCTTCTCCAACAGATGCCCGTCAAGGCCCAGGTACCGGAAGCAACGGCAGAAAGTGCCAATGCAAATGCTGGGGCAGGGGCGTAGTCGAAAGATCCATTCACGATCGGCTGAGTTCTTGGCGCGAGTCACCGCACCCAGTGCCGATTGACCTTCCGGCCGTCACGGAACCGTTACAGCCAATTCAAGTCCGCGTAATGCTCGCCGGTCAGATGCAGGAACAGCGGCTCGAGGGCGCGAAACTCCTGGCCGTCGTGCGTGATCGAACCGTCGTTGGCCAGCACCGTGATATCGCCCTGCCAGACCAGTTTGCCCGGTCGCGTGATGATGGCCACGGCGTTGCACAGCCGCTCCACGGTTTCGAGCACGTGGCTGGTGATGAACACGGTGCGGCCCTGCTCGGTGAAGCGGCGCAGCCATTGCTTCATCGACGCTACTCCGGCCGGATCGATGCTCTCGAAGGGTTCATCGAGAAACAGCACTTCGGGCGAATGAATCACCGCCGCCGCGAAGGCTACGCGCTTGCGCATGCCGGTGCTGTACTCGGACAACGTTTTGTGCGACTCGTTCAACTCGAGCGCCGCCAGCAGCTCGGTGACGCGTGTGCGGGTGGTCGTCTCATCCAGTCCGAACATGCGTCCGATGAAAGCCAGAAACTCATGCGCGTACAAAGGCTCGAACAATCCCAGGGTCTCCGGCATGACGCCCATGCGCCGCTTGAGGTCCACGCTCTCGGAAGTGAAGCGCTGGCCAAGAATCTCCATTTCGCCGGCGGAAGGATCCAGCAGCCCGGTCAGACAGCCGATGGTAGTGCTCTTGCCAGAGCCGTTCGGCCCCAGAAAGCCGAACATCGAGCCTTTGGGCACCGAGAGCGAGAGGTCCTCCACGGCGACCACGGTGCCGTATTTCTTCGCCAGGTGGCGAATCAGGATGGCGGATTCCATCGATTCAGGATCTCCCTTCCATGACGGCGATCAGCCGCTCGCGCCGCGCGCGGAATCGCGCCGAAGCGCCCTGGAGCGACATCCAATAAACGCCGCCGGCCACCGCGGCGGTGACCAGCGGCACCCACCAGTAGCCAGACCAGAACAGACCCGGCCAGAGGGCGGCGGCCACGTGGGGCAGAATGAACAAGCACAACATGGAGCCGATCATGATCGTGTTGCCGGCGAAGGACAGGTCGTTGCCGAAACTGCTGTAGTAGTTGCCGCGGCGCGCCGACAGGACACTCACCCACAAGCCGGCGGCCAAATACAAAAACATGCCCGTCACGCTGCATCCAGCCAGCAACGGCATCATCAGCGGATCGAGCGGACCGCGGCTGAGAAAGGGCCAGACCACTAGCCCGACCACGATCAGCACTGCGTCCAGCAGGACGAAGGTATAACTGCACGAACGGAGCGCCGCGGCCGGATCGGCCGGCAACAGAAGATAACGCCGCAGCCCATTTCCCACGTAGGCGAACTGATTGACCGCGAATTGGCCCGTGCCGATGAAACCGACGATGGCAAACGCGCCCATGGCGGAGGCGAACGCGTCCTTCGGCCCCAGGTTCATGCCGGACTGGCGCGTGAACCCGTAAATAAAGAACCCCACCAGCGGCAGCGAAAGCGGATACAACATGCGGAAACGGTTATTGCGCCAGAAGAACCGCAGCCAGTGGCCGATCAGGATAGCGTTCTGCGGCCCCAGGAACGCGCCCACGCGGTCATAGCGGCTGCCCCATTGAAGCTTGCCGGACGACACCACGGTGGCCCGCGCCGGCCTCCGCTCGAGCGCCACCAGCGCGGCGCCCAGCCCCAATGTCCACCAGGCGATCAGCGTCAGGCCCCATACGGCCCACAGGTCCGCGTGCGTCATCGCCAACGCCGCGCCGTATGGCGGCGTCCACTGCAACCAACTCAGTCCGGGCCCGGCGTGCGGGTGCGCCTGCATGTACGGCAGCAGGAAGGGAGGGGCCATACCAACGGCCATGATCGCCGCCATCAGAAAGATGGAGCCGCCGCGCCGCGCCACCAGCCGCTCCACGATGGCGCTCAGCAGGCGCACCGTTAAGTAATTGCACACGTACAGCATCAACACGGCTATCGCGCCAGTCAAAAAGAAGCCGGAGCCCAGCAAGTACAGGCCGAGGAGCAGGCCGAACTCGATGCCCACCACCAGGTACCAGTAAGGATCGAGCATCGCCACAATGTGCCGCGCCAGTTCCCGCTCCCGCGCCCGGAGCGGATACCGCCGCATTTCGCTTTCGGCAAAAATGGCATTCATGCCGAACCCCAGGATCAGCGTCCCGACGGTGGCGCACAAATACAAGCCGAATAGGATCGTGGCGGCGGTCGCGGTAGCTCTTCCCGCGTTCACAGCCATCGCTCCTAGGCCGAGTCCGCCCGCGGTGAGCAGCGCCATCACCGCCAGCAGCATCAGGTAGCCGGACAGGAACAACGCAATCCTGCCGCTGCGCGAACGCCGCTTGGCCCAAAACAGCCGATAGCGAAGCCGGATCAAGGTGCCCAGCAGTTGCAAGTTCATGCGGTTATTTGCGTGGCCGGATTACTTCCTCGTTCAGGTACGGCCGCAGCGCCTGGGGAATCACCACCGTGCCGTCCGCCTGCTGGTAATTCTCGATAATCGCCACCCAGGTCCGGCCCACCGCCAGGCCGCTTCCGTTCAGCGTGTGGACAAACTCGGCCTTCTTGCCGCCCCGAAAGCGGATGCCCGCGCGGCGTGCCTGAAACGCCTCGAAATTGGAGCAGGAGGAAATCTCCTTGTAGCCGTTTTGTCCCGGCAGCCAGACCTCGATGTCATAGGTCTTGGCCGAGGAAAACCCCATATCGCCGGTCGAAAGCACCATCGTCCGGAACGGCAAGCCCAGCCGTCGCAAAATGTCCTCGGCATCCGCGGTCAACTTCTCCAACTCGTCGTAGCTTGCTTCCGGATGGGCGAATTTCACCAGTTCCACTTTCTGAAACTGATGCACGCGGATGATACCGCGCACATCGCGGCCGTAAGAGCCCGCCTCACTGCGGAAACAGGACGTGCAGGCGCACAGCTTCACCGGCAGCGCGTCCGCCTCCAGTGTTTCCCCCGCGTAAATATTGGTCACCGGCACTTCCGCCGTCGGAATCAGCCAGAGGTCCTGCCCTTCGCACTTGAAGAGGTCTTCCTGGAACTTGGGTAACTGGCCGGTGTTGAAGAGACTGTTCTTGTTCACCAGAAACGGCGGCAGCACCTCGGTGTAGCCGTGCTCGCGCGTGTGCACGTCGAGCATGAAGTTCGCGAGCGCCCGCTCGAGTTTCGCGCCCATGTCCCAGTAAAGGGCAAACCGCGCGCCGGTCATCTTGGCGGCGCGCTCCAGATCCAGGATGCCCAGCTCCGGCCCCAGGTCCCAGTGCGCCTTTGGCGCGAAATCGAATTGCCGTGGCTCGCCTACGCGGCGCACCTCGACATTGTCGGCTTCGCTCCTGCCGACCGGCACCGATTCGTGCGGCAGGTTGGGGATGCCAGCCAGCAGATCGCGAAAACCGTCTTCGAAAGACTTCTGCTCTTCATCGAGCGCGGCCACACGAGCCTTGGAAGCGCGTACACCTTCCTGTTCGGCGGTAGTGTCGGCGCCTTCCCGGCGCATCTGCCCGATCTTCGCGCTTTGTGCGTTGATCTGGGCCTTGAGTTGCTCGGCTTCGGTGATTGCCGCCCGCCGCTTCCGGTCCAGCTCCCGGAATAGTTCCAGGCCGGCGCTGGCGCCACGCGTGGCCAAGCGGGCCGCAACCGCATCGAGATTGTTCCGGACGTATGCGAGATCGAGCATTTCCCTCCATGCTAACGCAGGGCGGGAGGGCTATTCTTCCTCTTCCTCGGTCTTGACGGGTTCCAGATCTTCGGCCTCGAAGATCTGGCGGCAATCCAGACATTCCACATAGTCCACGCCGTTTCTTCGGGCCAGGACCTGGGTGCGTGTGTGCTCGCAGGCGGGTTGCATAGGTAGGCGCTAGATGAGAAATATTCTAACTGTCTGCACTGGCTTGTCAAGCCCCCCCGAAGGTTAAGCCCCCACGCGGGGGTGGCCGGTTTGGGGAGGCCGGAAACTCCGGCACGGGTGCGAAACACTGAACTGGAGGATTGGCACTGACTCGGGAAACTTCGGGCAAGCTCAAGCATGCCCCACGATGGCAGTCGCGGTACAATCCTGATTAACATGCCCTTCCCGATCCACCGTCTCCGCCGCCTGCGCGCTACGGAAGCGCTACGGGGGTTGGTGCGGGAAACGCACCTCCATCCAGGTCAATTCATCCTTCCGTTATTTGTTTGTCCGGGCGAAGGCGTTCGCCGCGAAATCGGCGCCATGCCGGGCAACTATCAGCTCTCAATCGATGAGCTGGTGAAAGAGTGCGCCGAGGCTCAGTCGCTCGGTGTGGGCGGCGTCATCCTCTTCGGCCTGCCGGAAACCAAGGACGAGATGGCTTCCGGTGCGTATGACGACGCTGGGATCGTGCAGCGCGCCATCCGCGCCATTCGCCGGGAAACGCCGCGCTTGCTGGTGGCGACCGACGTCTGCAACTGCGAATACACCAGCCACGGCCATTGCGGTTTCGTCAAGGATGGCGATGTCGATAACGACACCACGCTCGATTGGCTGGCCAAATCGGCAGTCTCGCACGCCCGCGCCGGCGCCGATATGGTTGCGCCCTCCGACATGATGGATGGGCGCGTGGCCGCCATTCGCCGCGCGCTCGACGCCGCCGGCTTCACGGGCACGCCGATCATGGCCTACGCCGCTAAGTTCGCTTCGGTGTTCTACGGCCCGTTTCGCGAGGCCGCCGATTCCGCGCCGCAGTTCGGCGACCGGCGCAGCTACCAGATGGACCCTGCCAACGGCCGCGAGGCCATGCGCGAGATCGCGCTCGATCTGGAAGAAGGCGCCGACATCGTGATGGTGAAGCCCGCCATGCCCTATCTCGACCTGATCGCCGAAGCCCGCCGGCGCTTCGACGTGCCGATCGCGGCTTATCAGGTGAGCGGGGAGTATTCGATGATCGTGGCGGCCGCACGCAACGGCTGGCTGGATCGCGACCGCGCCATGATGGAATCGCTCACTTCCATCGGGCGCGCCGGCGCCGGCATCATTCTCACCTACTTCGCCAAGCCCGCCGCACGCCTGCTCGGCTGACGGACCGCGGTTGTTATGTAACAATTCTTACGGGGTTGCCGGTCCCGGCGCCCGGTGGGTGTTAGAATGAATGCGAATTCCGATGCCCGAACAGGAGCGTCCGACAGCCGAGGTCTTTCTCGATCAGGCACCGGCCTGCCAATGGATCGTGAACCGCGACGGCGTGTTCGAACAGATCTTTGGCGACACGATGCCCCTGTTTGGCAAGCCAACCGCCGAAGTGACTGGCCAGCCCGCCGCCAGCGTAATGAAACCCGCCGATTTGCCGCTCTGGCAGGAACGATTCAGCCGTGCATTCGCGGGCGAGTCTTTTATGCTCCGCGAGCGGCAGGACGAACGAGTGTGGTGTATCGCGGTGTTTCCGCTCCACCTCAGAGCCGGTGCCGTGCACGCCGGCTGCGTGGCTCGCGATATTACCGACCTCGGACCCGGCGCCGTCCACTCCGGCTGCGTGGTGCGAGATAGCGCCGACCTCGTCCGCGCGAATCGCGAATTGCGCCGGACGGTGCTGGGCGCGCTCAAGTCGCAAGACGCGCAGCGCGCCAGGACTGCCCGGTTTCTGCACAACGTGGTGGGGCAGAACCTGGCCGCGCTGGGGCTTCGGCTCGACCTGGTCCGCATGGATCTGGACGGCAGCCCACCTGCCGCGTGCGACCGCATCGGGGAGATACAGGCCCTGCTCGAATCCGTCATGGAACAGGTCCGCAACTTCAGCTATGAGCTGAACCCGTCCGCCGTGGAGCGCGTCGGCCTGCGGTCGGCGCTCGAACGGCTCGCCGGCCACTTGCGGGAACAGTTTCACGGCACCGTGCTCATCGACGTGGACTCCTCCATCGTCTTTCAGCCGAGTGCCGCGATGGCGCTGTACCGGATCGCCGATGAGGCGGCCCAGAACGCGGCTCGCCACTCCGGTTGCTCTTCGCTGGAGATTGTCGTGAAGCCGGCAAGCGGCGGCGCGTGGATGGAGGTCCGCGACGACGGGCACGGCTTCGAGCCGGTGGATTTGCAGGAAATGAGCAGCGGTTTGGGGCTGCTCACAATGGAGCACCAAGCCGCCGGGGCCGGCCTGAATCTGTCGATTTCGAGCAGCCGGCAGTCCGGAACTGTCGTACGCGTGGCCGTGCCAATACCGGAGGGAGGCCAACTATGTTAGATATTGTTCTCGTCGACGACCACAAGCTGGTGCGCGATGGCATCAGGGGGATTCTCGAGCGAGGATCGGAATTCCGTGTGGTGGGGGAAGCCGAAAGCGGCGCCGACGCGGTGAACTTGTGCAAGCGAACCCAGCCGCACATCGCCCTGATGGACATCGGGCTGCCCGGCATGAACGGCATTGAGGCGACCACCGAATTGCTCCGCCACTGCCCTACAGTGAAGGTCATCATCCTTTCGATGTACGACGATGAAAACTCCGTGGTGACCGCCATCCGCAGCGGCGCGCGCGCATTCGTCCTCAAGAAGGCATCTTCCGCCGAACTGCTCGACGCCCTGCGCACGGTGGCTCGCGGCGGTTCCTACCTCAGCTCGCAGGTCTCCGACCGTTTGCTGGCACGGATTCAGCGCGGCGACCTCGATACCCACGACCGCAGCCCGCTCGAATCGCTTTCTCCCCGCGAGTTGCAGGTGCTTCGCCTGGTGGCCGAGGGCAAAACCAGCAAGGACATCGCGGTTCTGCTCGACCTCGGATTGCAGACCGTCCGCAGTTACCGCAAGACCATGATGAAGAAGCTCGGCGTGAACAACGTGGCCGGACTCACCCAGCTCGCCCTCTCCGCCGGTCTGGCTCACTGGAACACCGGCGATCAAAACAACTCCGCCAGTTGAGGTTGCGGTGGGGACCGGCGGCGATTTGCCGCTGTGCTGGCGGGGCCAATAGGCAGCGCACACGCGGCCACTGTGCTAACTTGATCGTTGCGTCACCTATGATTGCTCTGTTGCGCGGCACTCTGCTTGAGAAGCATCCCAACCAGGCCATCGTCGAGGCTGGCGGGGTGGGCTACGACGTGATCATTCCGGTTTCCACTTTCAGCCACCTGCCTGGCCCCGGTGCCGAGGTCCGCCTGCGCATACATACACACGTTCGCGAAGACGCTCTGTCGCTCTACGGCTTTCTCACCGGCGAGGAAAAGGTGCTGTTTGAGAAGCTGATCTCGGTCAGTGGTATCGGCCCCACCCTGGCAGTGAAGGTGCTTTCCGGCGTGGCCGCTCCCGAGCTTATTGGCGCTATCGTCCGAGGGGAATTGGATCGGCTGGTCCGCATCCCCGGCGTCGGCAAGAAGACCGCCGAACGCATGGTGCTCGAACTGCGCGACAAGATGCCGGCGGTGAGCGGAGAGCCGGCCGAGGCGCCGGCTACCGCAGCGCTCAACGCCGTCGAGCAGGACGTGCTTTCCGCCCTGCTGAACCTGGGTTGCGCCCGCCCGCAAGCCGAGGCAGCCGTGCGCAAGGCCAAATCCAGCGGCGCGGCGCCCGAGTTCGAGCCGCTTTTCCGCCGCGCACTGGAACTGGTACGGTAAGCTGGTAACAGTGCCCGACCGGAAACTGGTTTCCGGCGATCGCCAGGCCGAGGATCTGCAATTCGAAGCGGGGCTCCGCCCGCGGCGGCTGGCCGAATTCACCGGACAGAGCAAACTCAAAGAGAACCTGGACATTGCCATCCAGGCCGCCCGCCAGCGCGGCGAAGCCATGGACCACGTGCTGCTTTATGGCCCGCCCGGCTTGGGGAAAACCACGCTCGCCGCCATCATCGCCGAGGAACTCGAAGCCGAATTCACCACAACCTCGGGGCCGGTACTGCAAAAAAAGCTGGATCTCACCGGTATCCTCAGCAACATACGCGCTCGCCAGGTCTTCTTCATCGACGAGATTCACCGCCTGTTGCCCGACGTCGAAGAGATGCTGTATTCGGCGCTGGAGGATTTTCGCGTCGATATCCTGGTTGGCGTCGGACCGGGCGCGCGCACGCACTCGCTGCCCATGCCGAAGTTCACCGCCATCGGCGCCACCACGCGGCAGGGGCTGGTCAGCGCGCCGTTGCGCGGTCGTTTCGGACTGGTGTTGCGCCTCGATCCGTACACCGTCTCGGAACTTCAGGCGATCGTCAACCGGTCGGCGAAACTGCTCGGCGTGGAGATTGAGAGCGGCGCCGCCGAAGAGTTGGCACGCCGCTGCCGCGGCACACCGCGCATCGCCAACCGGCTGCTGCGCCGTGTCCGCGACTATGCGCAAGTGCGCGCCGCCGGCCGCATCACGCTGCCGGTTGCGCAGACCGCACTCAACCTGCTCGACGTGGACCGCTACGGCCTGGACGAGATCGACCAGAAGATCATGCTGACGATTCTCGAGAAGTACCGCGGCGGTCCGGTCGGCGTCGGCACCATCGCCGCGTCGATTTCCGAGGAGGCCGACACCATCGAGGAAGTCTACGAGCCCTACCTCATCCAGCTCGGCTTCCTCAACCGCACCCCTCGTGGCCGCGTCGGCACCGAGCTGGCGTTCGAGTATTTTCGTGTCCAGCGCAAGCAGGCGCGGGATGGGCAGCCGGGGCTGTTCTGAGGATAGGATAAGGCCGTGGACCGGGGGGATTCATGAGAGCGACGAGGCTTCCCATCATTGCGTTTCTTCTGTCGCCCCTTGCGACGGGCACAAGCTTCATAGTCGTGTGGGGTCCCGCCGTCGTGGCTGTTGCCGTTGACGGCCGAGGCACCTACCATGCCAATGGAACGGACCGAGCCATTCCGGCCTGCAAAGCGCTCCGAATTGGCGACACGGTCTACACAGCAGCTGGCGACATTCCGCCGGGACTAAAGGACACCATTACCACCGCAGGTATTTCTGCAGGTGGCCACAAAGTTGCGACCAGTGTGCAGGGGCTGGTGTTTCAAAATCGATTGCACGACCCGACTTACTACTCGAAGTACCGCCCGGGATACGTCATACTGACTATTCTTTCCGTGCGGGTCGGTCTCAAGGCCGGTGGCAAGCAGTTGACCCAATTTCTGATTGGGGAGCATGATGGCATAGTTGCCAGAACAATCGAACTATCCGGAGCAACGGGCATATTCTGTGCGTGTCTGGGCCAGCCACCGGCTCCTCCCATCGGCTGGGAGAAAGGTAGCCCTACCAAGTTCGTTCGGGACGCCTTGACTGCAGGGTTCCAGTCCGACCCCTTCAGCGGCCCGCCACTCACTATCATCAGAGTCACGCCGAATAAGGCTGAATGGCTGGAACTGGGCAACTGCAAAGCGGACGGCAGCAACGCGTGGGACACAACTCCGCCGCAATAGGCCCGTGGTCGCCTCCCGCGTGCGCAATGCGCCGCCTATGGGCGGCTTCGCGGGAACTGGGAAATCGCGGGGAGAGCCATTACGAAAGGTCCGATACGAAAAACGCGGAAGCGCTCGTAGCCGCTATCATGGAGAGGAGGGACGGGGTCCTCTCTTACCCAGATACTGGTAGCGCCCGAGATCGAGACCGGCAAGAAAATCGTGCAGGCGCTGGATGACGTCAAGTTGAAGATCAACGTCGCTATGTGGGCAGTGCTTGTGGAGTATGGCGATTGGCGACTGGTACTCGCGTCGAGGCGCCTGGATGCGAAGGACATGCGAGAGGCCTACGGCATACTGCACGAGGCCCTGGACAAGGCCGGCTTCACGATTCGGCAGACCAGTTCCATCATGGTTTTCCGCATGAAGGACAACTTCATCCGCGAACTGCGCCGGGCATTCGGCAAGACGGAAGACGCGGAAGGAATGCGGTTGGGCGGCTACACTTTCGCCGATCGCCATATCGAGGACGCGTACGTCTATCGAATCTCCTGACCGCTTCCCTTTAGAACGATGACGACTAGCCCGATCCGTTTAAAGCTCACCTATCTCAGCCTCGGCTCCAATCTCGGTGATCGCGATGCCAATCTGCGCGCCGCTATCGAGCGGCTCGGCGCGCCCGGTTTGGGTGTGCTGCGCGTTTCCCCCATCTACGAAACCGAGCCAGTCGACAACACTAATCAACGCTGGTTCCTCAACCTGGTGGTGGAAGCCGAGACGACGCTGTTTCCCTTTCAGCTCCTGGCGCGGGCTCAGAAGATCGAGCGTGTGCTCGGCCGCGTGCGCACGGTGCCGAAGGGACCGCGCACCATCGATATCGACATTCTGCTCTACGGTTCGGCCGTGATGCGCAGCGAGAAGCTGGAGATTCCGCATCCGCGCATGGCCGAGCGGCGATTCGTGCTCGTCCCACTCCACGATCTCGCCCCGGACCTGCGCCATCCAGTGACCCGCGCGACGGTAACGGAGATGCTCCGCGCGGCGCCGCCCGCAGTGGTGCGGTTGATACACTCGTAGTTGCCACCGTGCTCGATATCCACCAAGCCCTGAAGAAGTATTGGGGCTACGATTCGTTCCGGCCCATGCAGGAGCGCGTCATTCAGAGCCTGATGGAGGGTCACGACGCGGCCGTGGTCATGCCCACCGGCGGCGGCAAGTCGCTCTGCTACCAGCTTCCGGCGCTGGCCCTCGGCCGCACCGTGCTGGTGGTCAGCCCGCTCATCGCCCTCATGCAGGACCAGATGGCGCAGCTCGCCGATATGGGCATTCCGGCCGCGATGCTCAATAGCACGCAGCCGGCCGAAGAGCAGCGCGCCGTGATGCGCGCGGCCACGCAGGGCGCTTTCCGGCTGCTCTATCTCTCGCCCGAACGCCTGGCGCGCGAAGACACCGTGAGCTGGCTCGAAAAGGTGCCACTCGCGTTGTTCGCCATCGATGAGGCGCACTGCATCTCCGAATGGGGCCACGAGTTCCGCCCGGAGTACCGCCAGCTCGCCAGCCTGCGCCAGAACTTCCCCGATATTCCCATCGCCGCCTTCACCGCCAGTGCGACGAAGCGCGTGCGGCACGACATTCTCGATCAACTCAGGTTGCGCGATCCGCATAAGTACATCGCCAGCTTTCACCGCGCCAACCTTCGCCACGTGGTAGAGGAGTGCGCCAAGGACGCGCACCGCCAGCGACTGCTGCAGGCGGTACGCGCGTACGCAGGGCAGAGCATCATCGTCTACGCGCCCACTATCGCACTGGTCGAAGAGTTAGTCGATTTCCTGGGCAACCACGATACACCGGCCGTCCCCTACAACGGCCAGATGGAGGCTGCCGGCCGGCGCCGCAATCAGGAACTCTGGATGAACGACGATGTGCGCGTGCTGGTGGGCACCATCGCCTTTGGCCTCGGCATCAACAAGGCCGCTGTGCGCGCCGTCATCCACACCTCCCTGCCGAAATCCATCGAGCAGTATTATCAGGAAGCCGGCCGCGCCGGCCGCGATGGCCACCCCGCCGATTGCATTCTGCTCTGGCAGCCCAGGGATACCGGCTTGCTGGCCTACTTCATCGACCAGTTGCAGGACCCGCAGGAAAAGGAGCGCGCCTGGCAGCGCTACCACGCTGTGCGCCGTTTCGCCGAAAGTGCGCGCTGCCGCCACTTGCAGATCTGCAACCATTTCGGGCAAACGCCCAAGTGGACGCGCTGCGATATGTGCGACGTTTGCGGAAATCGGCCGGCATGGCTCGACGAGCCCATCGTCGAATCCTTCACGAAGAAGAAAAAGAAGAAGAAGAAGGCGGCGCGCATCGAAGTGCCGCAGGGCAAGACCCCACGCGCCGCACCCGTCCGCGAGAAGCCGCACGCGCGCGCCACCGTTCCTGCCGCGTCTGCCGAACCGGCCGCCGACCGGCCCCTGCTCGACTTCCTGAAGCAGTGGCGGCTTCGCGCCGCACAACGCGCCGCAGTCCCGGCTTATATCGTGCTCTCCGACACCTCGCTCGAAGACCTTTGCCGCAAGCGCCCTTCCAACCTGCGTGAGCTGCTCAGCGTGTTCGGTTTCGGCGAACGCAAGGCGGAGATGTATGGCGGCGAGATTTTCGCCGCGCTCGAGGCCTTCCGCAACGGCGCGCGCGCCGAACGCCAGGCGCGCCAGGCGTCTCCAGCCGAAGAGACGATGGCGCTGCTCGCCGAAGGCAAATCGCTCGAAGAGATCGCGCGCATTCGCGGCCGCCGCCTATCGACCGTCGTCGAAGTGGTGGTGGAACTCGTCGCCGAAGGCCGCGTGGATTACCGCATCGACTGGGTCGGCGAAGCGCGCCACCAGGATATCGTTGACGCTATCGGTCGCCTCGGCACCGGCCGTATGAAGACTCTCAAGGATGCGCTTCCGCCCGACGTGACTTACGAAGAACTGCGCTTGGTCGTGGCATGGATGAAGCTGGAATCCGCCGAGCCTCGGTAAGCGGCCTCACCGGCTCACTCATGCCAGCATTCCGGCCGACCCCAGGTTCCGCGCCCTCGATTAGTGCATGATCTTGAGGAACGCCCCCGTGGTCGCGTCCACAAAAACCGAGAAGTCCGAGGTGCCCACCGATTCTCCCCAAATCACGCGCCACGCTGGGTCGGCGGCCTGGCTGGATTTTTCCAACAGAAACAGAACGGACTTGCCAGGGTTCTTCTTTTCGTAATCTTCCTCTTTTGCCTTGGCCGTGGCCAGCGCGGCGTCGCTGTCGATTCTGGCGTTGGCAATTGCGAACGGCACGGTTGTGCCGCGTGGGCCGGTGTAACTCTCTTCGGCACCGGGGAAGACTCCCTTGTGGATGGTCGGCTCCTGGTCGATTGCGTACCAGGTGAACGCACGGGACGAGGCCCGCTGCACGGAGGTGAACACGGCTTCCCAACCGCCGGATTTGCCCGGCTGGTCGGGTACGCCTTCCACGCGCACGCTAGTCAGCTTCAAGACCCCCGCATCGGGTGCCCAGGTGCGCGCCACCTCGTACATCTTGAAAAGGGCGCTTTGCCCGGTGATCGGTTCGGGCTTGGCTTCTTCTATTTTGGCCGCGGCCGGCGGCACGGGTTGTTCCGAGCAGCCAGCCAGAAGGAGGCCGGCAGCGAGTATGACAAGGAGAGGTTTCATGTGAAACACCATTTTAACAATCCTGACGGCTCACCGCTCTTGTCTTCGATTGCCGCTGGATCTCAGTGTTAACGGAACCGGAGCGGGATGAGCTCTGACGGCCACGGCAACTGGCAGGTCGCCCTGCTACTTCTTCCCCGGCCGGAGGTCGACCGATCCGCCCTGGCCGCCGCCGGTGTTCGAAGGCGCGCCGGCCTGTCCGCTGGTGCCCGCCTGCCCGCCGCCGTTCGTCTGCCCGTTGGTTCCCGTCTGCGCCGATTGATTGAACGCTCCGGACTGATTGGACTGCGTACCGGTGCCCGGCGTGGAATTCGACGGCGTGCCCATCTGGTTGCCGACCAACATGCTACGCGGGTCCTGCCGGGGGCGGTCCTTGGTGGGCTCGTAAACGAACTCCCATTCTTTGTAATTGGTGCGATCGTTATACACCATCAAGCCCTCGGAATCCATCTTGCTCGCCACTCCCGCCATGCCGCTGGCCATGGCCGCGCCCTGAGTCTGGCCAAGCCCCGCCATGCCACCCGGTCGCGGTCCCGTCAGCATCTGGTTGATCAGCCCCGCTGCCGCGCTGTTCTGCCCCAGACCGTTCATCCCGTTTGGCGGATTGGCGGTGTTGGCCGGATTCTGGCCGCCAGGAAGCCCCGCGCCGCTCGATGGTGAGCCACTCGGCGAACTGCTGCCGAACGCCGAGCCATAGCCACCGACTGACGACCCGCTGTCGCCCGAATTGCCGCTACCCGGCCCTCCCGGATTGCCGCCCGGGATTACCGGCGGCTGCCCCGGAAACTGCCCTGGCATCCCCGGAATGCCCGGCGCGGTGCCGAACGGCGACACCGGCCCGCCCGTCGCCCCGGAACTTCCCGGCTGCTGCTGCGATGTACCGCCGGCCCCGTCGCCCGGCTGCGGCCCGTTCCCCTGGTCGGCAGACGGGCCCGTCTGATCGCCTGGGCCGGCTGTTCCGCTCGTGCCGCCCTCGCTCGGCCGCCGCCGGTTGATTGCGTTTGGCTGCGTCTGGCCCCCATTGGCCGTTTCGCCCAACCCCGCCTGCGCGCTGATATTCTGTCCCAGGGTCGACTCTTCCTGCTTGTCACCGTCCTTAGGCTTGTTGAGCAGTGAATCGACCAGCACGCCCCCCTGCATGTGGATGATTCGCCACTCGTCCTTACCTGTCATCGGGTCCTTGTAACGATGGCGCAGGAAGCGAAGGTTGTTGTAGCCACGGTCGAGATCATCGATATCGGCCGGGAACCGCGTCCCCTTGTTAGCGCGCACAAAAAGTTGAATGGCGCGCTTGAACTGTTCGCCGCGCTCCACCAGCAATTGTTCCTTGGCGCGCTGCGCCTGGAGCGCCACCCGTGGCACCTCCGCGAACAGCGCGATGCCGATCACCGCCGCCATGAGAAACACCAACAGCAGCGCGAAGCCTCTCTCGCCGCTTGCGGCCGCATTTTTCCGCGCGCTTGTCTTCATCCCTGCGCTTCCTCGGCCAGCGGCACCGTCTGCTGCCGCTTCGATTGCGTGTCCTCAACCACGGCTGAAGTCAGGCCGATACTCACCAGCCGGTAGCTGCCAGCCACCACATCGCCCACTGCCCGAATGAGAATCTCTTCGCCACTCATAAAGAACGCCGTGCGCTTGCCGTTTGGCCGCACGGTGGTGAGCCCATAATACTTGAACGTGATTGGCGGCAGCGGCGGCGGACCCTGCGCCGTCACGGCCGGCTGCTCATGAAAAACGTCCGGAGGCCCGGGCACCGGCTTCGCCACCACAATTTTCGGTTCCGGCCCGATTGGTTTCAGCGGCGGCGGAGGGCCTACCTGGAAGAGGTTGCGCCCACTGCCCGCCGGGGCCACGTTCTGCAGTTTGGCCAGCAGGTCGAGCCGTATCCTGGGGTCCACCGTATTGGGGTCTATCTGCTCTTCCGGATTCTTCGAATGCAGCACTGGATGAAACTCCTCGCTGCGATTGCGCTCAGCCGGCCGAGCGGCGCGCGCCGCCGCGCGCGGTCCCGGCACCGGCTCGCTCGCCGGCGCGGCAACCGCGGAATGCGTCGCGACATCGGCCGGAGACTCTTCGGGAGCGCGCGCCGCCGCCGTACGCCCGCTCGCCGGTGGGGCGCCCTGCGGCGCCAGCACGTTGGCGTAAAAGAAATACGCCGCCACCAACGCCAGCCCTCCCAGCACGGCTACCTTTCGCTTGTCTTCCAGACCTGTCTTCACGGCGCATCCTCCACCGCGCCCCGCACAAAAGTGTGGATCTTGAATTGAACGTCCATCGCCGCCGATTTCCCTTGTGGCGCGGCCGCCTGTATGCTTTCGATCATCAGGAAGCGGGGCGACTTGTCGATCAGCTCCACCAACTTGGTCAGAGTCTGGTAGGTGCCTGCAAACGCCGCTTGGATGTTCACCATCTGCAGCGTGTCGCTGCCTTCGATGGCCTCATATTCGTATGCAATCTGCCCCGGCTTCACACCGGCCTGTTGTGCCATGCGGAACAGCTCTTCGTTCAACGCGGAGGACGCCGTGCGGCGATCCACCACGTATTCCGCCAGGAACCGGTCGCCATCGCGCCGCGCCGCTTCCACCTTGTCCACCAGTTTCCGCGTGATCGCCACCCGCGCCTGCGCCGCCGCCAGTTGGTCGCCCAAGTCGCCGGCCCGCCGCCGCAGATCGTCCGCCGAACCGCCGAACGGGTGGAACGCCAGCACCGCCGCCGCCAGATTCGCCGCCACCAGCACGCCGATCAACGCGCGCATCGCCACGCGCGGCTGCTTGAGTTTGGCCCACTCAAAGTTTCTGGTCATAGGGCACCGTGATGCGGCTGCGGTATTGCGGTTCGGCCTGCGTGGGCGGCAGCGTGCTGTGCTGGTAGACGTAGCCGAAGATCGGCGACGCTTCGAGGGCCTTCAACAAATCCTCTATCCCTTCCGGCTGGTCCGACGCAACAGTCATATCCAGCGTCACCTGGTTGCGCGAATCGATAGTCGGATGCAGCGCGGTGACGCGGACATTGTAGGGCGCGGTCTTTTCCAGGTCGGCGAACATGCGGCTCCAACTGATCGCCTTGTGATCGATCAAATCGTTGATGAAGACGCTGCGTTCGAGCACGGTCGCGTTCTCCGGCTGGCGCAGCACGGCGTCCAGCCGCGCTTGCTCGGCCCGCACCGTGCGCAGACGCCTTTCCATTCCACTCACGTCGCCACGCAGGTTCTCCAACTGCGTCCGGTCGAGCAACGCCAGATACGCCAGCAGCGCCAGCGTTACCAGCAGCGCAGCCGACAGTACCGCCGACGCCACCAGCATGGGCCGGTCGCGCCGGAAGGGTTGGCTCGCCAGGTTGATCGGAATTCTCATCTCAATTATTTCTCGCGATGGATCGCAAATAGCCCAGCAACCCCGCGTTGCTCTCTCCGGGCACGCCCAAGGGCGAGCGCACCGCGTCCACCGCCACGCCCAGTTCTTCCGCGAAGCGCCGCGCGGCCTCGTCCGTCTGCGCGCCTAAACCGCACAGGTACAGGTTCTCCGCCTTGGCGCCGAGGTTGTCTTCCAGGTAAACGAAGGTGGGCGCCAGCACTGCGCATACCTCCTCCAAGTCGGGCATCGGCAGTTCCAGGCAGCGCACCAGCTTCGGCACACCCGCCTGCCGCGCGACGACCGTGAGCACGCGTCCGGTGAGTTTTGCCAGCACGTTCAATCCGCCGTCGGGCGCCAACTCAATCGCCGCCAGCGACGAAGGAATCACCAGCCCCGGATTCATGCCAGCGGTACGAAACGGAGCTTCGTATCGCGATAAGACCTCGAGCGGCGCCATCGCCACCAGCACGTCCACCTTCTTCCCCGCGGCCCCCGGCTCCGGCCAGTAACTCAGCGCCGCCGATTCGGCGTCGAACGGTACACTCCGCTTCAGCCGGAAACGGATCAACGACGCCTGTTCCTTCGCGTCGCCCGGAAACGAATCGAAATCCAGCACCGCGATCCGTGTGCAATAGTCCGGCAATATCAGCGCCACGTCACAGCGTCTGCGGCCAGCCTCGGTTTCGGCCACCGATCGCACGGCGAGAGAGAATTCGTCCGGATCGATCATGTTTTCCTGCACGGGCGAGACAGCCAGCGCGCCCGGTTTGAGCGGCGCGAAACCGAGCTCGGTCCTGGCTCCCAGCCGTGCCGCCGCTAGCCCGGCCTCCGAAATCTCCACCGCCAGATGCGGCGGCGGGTCCTGAATGTACGCCTTGAGACGGTCTAGGAGCACGGAGCGCCTCCGCCACACCCGCAAGCGGGCGCGGGCAGGCTGAAGCCTGCCCCACCACCATCCCTTCCGAGTGGGGCAGGCGCTTTCGCCTGCCAACTGTTTCTTTCCAGCCTTCCGACCGGCATCGCGTTACGTCTCAATGAAGGTCACCTTATTGATTTCGCGCAGCGTGGTCACTCCGGCCCGCATCTTCATCACTGCCGATTCGCGCAGGAACGTCATCCCTTCGTCGCGCGCCATTCGCTTAATCTCCGAAGTCGACCGCTTGTCGAGAATCATCTCGCGAATCCGCTCGCTCAGATCCAGCAGTTCGTGAATCGCGGACCGGCCGCGAAACCCCGTTCCGCCGCATTCGAAACAGCCCGCCCCTTCGACAAACGGAAAATCGCGCCATTCGTCCGGATTGAGCCCGCTTTCCACCAGCATCGAATCTGGGTACTTCACCGATTTCCGGCAGTGCTGGCAAATCACGCGCACCAGCCGTTGCGCCAGGATGCAGTTCAGCGCGGAAACGAAATTGTACGGCTCCACGCCCATGTTTAAGAAACGCCCCAGCACGTCCAGCACGTTGTTGGCGTGAACGGTGGTGAACACCAGGTGGCCTGTGAGCGCGGAGTTGATGGCAATCTGCGCGGTCTCCTGGTCGCGGATTTCGCCCACCATGATCTTGTCCGGATCGTGGCGCAGTATCGACCGTAGCCCGCGCGCGAACGTCAACCCTTTCTTCTCGTTCACCGGAATCTGCGTGATGCCCTTGATCTGGTACTCCACCGGGTCTTCGATGGTGATGATCTTGTCTTCGTCGTTCTTGATTTCGCTTAGCGCCGCGTAAAGCGTGGTGGTCTTGCCCGAACCGGTCGGCCCGGTCACCAGCACCATGCCATACGGCTCCAGGATGTAGCGGCGGAACTTGTTGAGGTCGGATTCGGAAAACCCCACCACGTCGAGCGATAGTTTGGCAAACTTCTCGCTCATCGATTCCTTGTCCAGCACGCGCAGCACGGCATCCTCGCCGTGGATGGTGGGCATGATGGACACGCGGAAATCGATCAGCCGGTTCTTGTAGCGCACGCGGAAGCGGCCGTCCTGCGGCACGCGTTTCTCGGCGATATCCAACTCGCTCATCACCTTGATGCGCGAGATGATGGTGGACTGCCAGTCCTTGGCAATCGGAGGCATGGCGTAGTGCAGCACGCCGTCGATGCGGTACTTGATGGCCACTTCCTGGTCGCGCGATTCGATGTGGATGTCGCTCGCCCGCCTCTCGAGCGCGTTGAAGATGGTCGTATCGACCAGCTTGATGACCGGCGCGATGTCGCTATCGACCGCGGTAAGCTTGTCGATCGAAAGCGTCTCGTCCTGGTCGCCATCCTCCGCCACCACGTCCAGCGTGAAGCCTTCGGTGACCTCTTCGAGCACGCGCTGCGATTGTTCGGTCTTCTTCAGCAGCTCGGCGATCTGCGAGAGCGTGGCCACCTTCACCCGCAGCCGTTTATGCAGCAGCCCCGTCAGCTCGTCGATCAGCGTCAGGTTGCGCGGGTCGGCCAGCGCGATCTCGAGCGTTCCGTCGCGCGCCTGGATCGGCACGAAGTTGTACCGGAACATCAGGTCCACCGGAATCGACCGGAACAGGTCGTGGTCGATCGCCGTCTCGTGCAGATCCACGTACTCGCTCCGGTAGCGAGCCGCCATCGCCCGCGCCTGTTGCGCCTCGGCGAGGGGATCGATTAACCGGATTCTGTCTGGTGTCGCCATCGCTCAGCTCACCGGATCGTATCCGCCAACGAGAAGATCGGCAGATACAGCGCAATCAATACGAATGCCACCACCGAGCCCATCGCGATCATGATTGCCGGCTCGATCAGCGATAGCGTCGCCGTCATGCGCGTATTCACGTCTTCCTCGAAGAACTCCGCCACGCTGTTCAGCATCGCCGGCAGCGCGCCGGTCGATTCGCCCACTTCGATCATGTCGAGCGCCAGCGGAGGGAACATTTTCGACGCGCGCAGCGAGGCCGAAAGCGGCTGCCCTTCGCGTACCATCTTGCCCGCCGTATCGATCGCCTGCTTCATCACCGGCGTGCTCAAAGAATCGGCCGCCGTCTCCAACGATTGCACCAGCGGAATGCCGCCCGTCAGCAACGTGCTGAGTATCCGCGAAAGCTGCGCCACCTGGTACTTCAGCCAGATCTCGCCCGCCACGGGCATTTTCATTTTGATCCGGTCTATCCGGTTCCGCGCCGCTTCCTGCCGCGACCACCAGCGGAAACCGGCGATCCCCGCCGTCAGCCCGATCGCCAGGGCCAGAATGTAATTGCGCGCTCCGGTGCCGATCGCGATCAGGAATACCGTCAATGCCGGCAGTGTCGCGTGCATGCTGGTGTACAAACCGGCGAACGTCGGCACCACGTACGTCACCAGGAACACCATCAGGACGATCACCAGAAAGATCAGCACGCTCGGATACAGCAGCGATACCATCACCTTCTTCTTAACCGCCAGCGAGATCTTCTGGTAGGTGATG
>Ga0074045_10000214_pt1 | contig 55226 bp, 51 predicted proteins | sample BogForMeECP23OM2_FD_94442 | JGI IMG/M metagenome (GOLD analysis project Ga0074045, IMG submission 94442) | Bog forest soil microbial communities from Calvert Island, British Columbia, Canada - Bog Forest MetaG ECP23OM2 | ecosystem: Environmental > Terrestrial > Soil > Wetlands ... | reverse complement strand
GATCCCACCAAGAAAGAATGTCCGGCCTTCCCATACTGCACCTTTGAGGAGACGAAGGGTAAGAGGAACCATATATCCGGGCCAGGCGGAGGCGGCAAACTCCGAGCACGAAGACGACAGGAGGCGGGATGTGATCGCGCGGGAGAGGTAGTCGGCTTCTCCTCCGATTTGACGGCAGAGTGCTAGCGTTTGTCCCAGGTACTAACAGCCGAAGAGTCGGTTCCAAAGCGGTCGGGAAACCGGACAAAACAACCTTCCTCAACCCGATTTGAAGACTTTTCTGCGCGCCAAGAATGACTACGCGGAACACCCAGTGCCGTCTGCAACCTACCCTGCTGCGGCTTAATAGTCCAAACATCGCGAAGCTCCCAGCCCATACGGTGTTTGCCGTCAAATGGAATGGCGCATTTGTAAAGACTTGCCAATGGTGGCAGGTCAGTGCCTTCAATTGGGCCGCCGCTACCGTGCGTGCTTCTTGTTTTCCATTCCGTCCTCTGACGCGTAGAGACGACAACTATCGTGGCGCACATCCGTCCACGAGGGGTGATTTTTATTTTCGACGGTCGGAATTCCGGACAGCAGAAACATGAGGGAGAGAAAGGTCGGAGCCCGGAGTCGGCCAACCGGGTGCGAATCTGGGTCGCGGACGGCGCTCGCGCGTTTCAGATTGTGCCCAACAATGTTCAGTTGCTCGAGTGCTGCGCAGAATCAGGAAGGTCTTCTGAGACCGCCAAAATGCAGGATTCGCCGTCGAACTGGATTTTGTCCGCCGAATAAGTTGTTGTCTTGATCTTCCCGGACTTTGTCCTAACCCGGGTAATGACATCGCGAATGGGGCCGCGCTGGATTTGCGCGAGCATCAGCGCGCGATCTGACGGATCTTCCCAAATCCTGAGCTCATGGGCCGTCCGGCCGAGTACTTCTGTCCGGGAATATCCGTACCGACACTCGAATGCAGCGTTAACATCGACGAACCGCCCATCCGCCACCGTTGTAATGGAGAACGGAACCGGGCTCGAACGAAAGACCTTCTGGAACCTGTCCTCCGATTGCACTAGCGCCGCTTGCGCTCGCCGAAGATCTTCTATCCGCTTCTCAAGTTCCTCGCCATAAATCGCAGTCCGTTCGTAAAGACGGGAATTCTGGATTGCCGCCGCCGCGGGGATAGCCAACAATTCCGCACGGCGGAGATGGTCTTGAGTGAACCGGTCGGGCTCGGCATGCCCGACAGACAGAAAACCCAGGTACTGTCCGGACGCGACCAGAGGAACGCTGAGCCAGGAACGCAGTTGATCATGTCCTTCGAAGGTTTGCCACGATCGTTCTTCCCTCGTATCGGAGATCAAGATGCTCTTCTGGCCGGCTAAAATGCGCTGCAGGAACGGAGAGTCGTCGGCATTCAGAGTAAGAGGGAATTCTGAACGAGGCTTTAGAGTCTGCGGGCAGAGCCTCTCTCCTAACGACAGAACGTGGGGACCGCCCTCCGAAATTAGGACCCGAGCGCAGGTGTACGGTATTAAGTCTGCCAGCGATTGGAGAAGCGCCTCAAGAACGAAGTCCATCCGGAGATCCTGCGTCAGACCAAAGGTCGCTTTGCGCAACGCTTCGGCTTCGGCCCAAGAGGATTGGGCCAGGGCTAGATTGGTTGCGACTTGTTCTTCTGCTTCCTTTTGGGCAGTAATCTCAAGGACAGTCCCGACGAGGCGGCGAATCTTCCCTTCAGAATCGCGCACCGGGAAGCCCTGCGCCCAGACCCAGCGCACCTCTCCATCTGGCCTTACGATCCGGAACCTCTCGTTGAACTGTCCGTTCTGCGCCGCTTCTTCGAGCTTTCCAAGCACATGGATACGGTCATCGTGGTGGATGACGTCTTCATAAGACGATGGACTCTCCATTAAAGACTGGCACGAGAGTCCGGTGATGGTCTCATAAGCCTGGTTGACATACAGAGCTTTCTTGCTGTCAGCATCAATCATCCAGAAGATTTCCTGGATGTTGCCGGCCATCTGCTGGAATTCATGCTCCGCCGTTTGGAGGACGCTGGCCGCGGTGCGTTGGTCGCGGCGCAGTTGGAGAAAAACCTTAGCCAAAAGAAGACTGAAAATACAAAAAGCAGCCGTCATGCCACCCAACAGAACTACCGAGACTGTTGGCCTTTGGAGGTTGGAGACCAAGACAGCAACGAAGAGAACGACGGAGAGCACAATCAAGGCGACCGAAGCGACCTGCCAGACGCGCCGTGGAGCCCATTTAGAAAATGATTCGCTGCGGGGTGGGTCAACCTGATCCATGGCTTTACCAAGGATGAACCTCTGGACTCGCGGGCCGTCGGGTGTCCGGCAATCAGACAATACTTGCCGGAACAGTCGACTCTTCTACGTTTTTGAGGCAATCCTACCACAGCAGTTTACTGCCGCAGGGTTTAAGCTGACCTAGTTCAACATGGTGCGGACAGGTGGGAGACTGAATACGAGGCGAGTGCCGCTGTTCAACCAATCGTGCTCCAGAACAACGAACGCTGGCATTTCGTTGCGCTATGCCGCTGAGCTTGGATCTACGGTGATGTCCCACTCCTTGAGGAGCCATTCTGGGACATAGCAGCGATTCCTATTTCGCTCACACCAGGCACGAAGCTGGGCTGACGAGGCGTACATCTCTGGAGTGAGCTGCAGTTGACTGACCCGTAATTCGAACTCAGTGGGGACAGCCGGGGCAGGACGAGGCGGACGTCCCCAGTCAGGGTTTCCGCGTTTGCGAGTGAGAGCGGCTGGTATCGCCATAGGCCCAGATCATACTCCGGGTTGGGTGGCTCTGTTGACAGAATCCTTGCGTGGTGGCAGGGGGTTTGCGGCAGCTGGGAACACAATGATATTTTCGGGCAGTATGGCAGTTTCAGTGGAAATGCAGTACACGAGAGATCTTGGTCTGCAAGCAGAAGTCCGCGCGGTCATCGAACACGTGCTGGCCGATCGGCTCGGAGATTGGCGAGTTTCGATCGTCGGCTCCCAGGCGAATGACCGATGGGAAATGAAGATTGTGGGCCCTAACGGATTCGAGCGTTCCTATACGCTAGAGGGTGCTGCCGGCGAGCATCGGCCGGAAGTGATTCAGGTTATCTTGGGAAGGATGCTCCCGAAAATCAGGACGAATGAGTTCGTGAGAACACATTCTATTTTCCGGAGGTTCCCGAAGCAGAGGTGCCGATTCCTGTGACCTTACCGAATATTTTGCGGAAGATCGCTAAGTCGAGTCCCGCGCTGATAAAGACTCCTGTGGACCGCTCATCATGGGTAGGGAAATCGCCAGTCAAGTCGACCGGCGCGACGAATGTGTAGCCGTTATCCAGAACCGTCTTTGTCCCGAAGTTCGCGCCTGCACCGAACTGGACTCCCAGCGTCGGCTCAAAGAAGCCACCAAGAAAATAATCGTTGGCTGATGTGACCGACGCAGCGCCCATGATTCCCACGCACTGTCTCCAATCTTGGTGGCACAACCAGCGCCTGTCGGGCGTCCGGGGGAATGTATCGCGCGGCCGTAAATAATAGTCCAGGCCAACGATGGGCGCCCACTTGCGATTGTAGCCGTTCAGGTAAGGGACAAAGCAGTTGCTGTCTGGAGTGGTGGCGGTGCCGGAGCAAGACAGGGGCTGCGCCACTTTGGAGATCGACTGGTCCCTCAAAGTGCTGAATGCGAATGCGGCGACCACGTTGGCGTGGAATACGTCGTGCACTTCAAACGAGCCCCGGGACACCACGATGCCCGGGGGCGAGTTCGCCGCGGCTGGCGCTCCGCTTGCAGGCGGATTCCCGCCCGCGGCGTTGGGCTGCGCAGCTGAAGTTTGAGCTGGGGGAAGCGGCGTGCCGGCCGAATTTGCTTGTGGGCTGCCTAGCTGCTGGATTTGGGCCACGGTATAGCGCTGGAAAGTTTCGATACGCCGGATGGTGTAATAGACAACCAGATTGCCGGTGTGTCCACTGAGGTCAATCTGCTTCGGCAGTGGTGCGGGCACTTCCGAATGGTCGTAGAGCTCGTTGACTCGGTTCAGCAACGTGGCTTGACTGGCGTTTAGATCGTTAATGGCATCGGGGAGTTGGTTCATCTCGAAACGAAAATTCTGTAAGTCACCGGTCAAAGTGCCGGCCGCGATTTCACAGGCGGCTACCCTTTCAACAAAGCGGGGCAAATCACGTTGCAGTCTGTCTGCGTTAGATTTTGCGACGTCGTTACCGACAGCGTAGGATTCGCCAAACAGTTCGAGCAGCGCGTTCATCTCCGCGTCGTCCAGCGTGGGTTTGCCATCAGCACCCTTGAGCTTGTCGAGCAAGAGCACCTTCGTTTCTTGACGGCGCAAGTTGCCCCGAAAGTCGTTGTTCATGCGCAGGGCCAGGTACGCAGCATCGGCGGCGGCATCGAGATTTCCTCTGAGCGTGAGTACGTCATTGTCGTACTGCGCGACCGCGGTGTCGAACGCTATCAGCTTGCCGGGAAGATCGGTGCCCGCCAGTTCGCCGCCGAGCGTGATCACGGATTGAACCAGGTCATGAACCCGCGTGGTCACATTGCGGAATTCCTGTTCATCGGAGTAGGGGTAAGCCGCCGCCCAAGGTGTCAGCCCCTCATTGAACAGTTCGTCGTCCAGGCACTCCGTGAGCCGATCAACACTGGGGGATCCGATTACGGCGTGACAGTCCTGATCGGCAGGAAAGCCGCCTACTAACAAGTTGTAGTGCTGATTGAAATCGTCAACTAGTGCCATGAGCTTTGCCTGTTCACGACCTACCACCTCCAGGTCGGAAAGTAGGTCAGTACGCGGCTTGGTCGAGGTAGTCTCATTGGCCAATTCCAGCAGAATCTGAGTTGCTGTTCTCGATGAGAGGCCTTCAGTGCCGCCTTTGGCGGCGGGAATGGAGGCGAAGCTCGCGGCTCCCAGCGTCAGGTTTTCCGCTTCGTTCAGATTGCGAATGTTGGGGCCGGTCTGAATCTGGGTTACGCCATCAATTGAGATGCTGTAGTCCGTCAAAAATTTCCGGTTGAAGACCTGCAACTCGGTGCGCTTGCCCTGCACCAGATAGTGGTAGCCGGCAAACGGGCATGTTTGGGGTCCATGAGGAGGAATAGGCGGAGCTGGCGCGGGCTGGAGGCAGGCGGTTCCGTTGCCGGTACTCCCGTCATTGAATACGAGCACGTCCTGTCCCATCGCCCGTACACACGACAGCATTAGAACAGCCATAGCCCATTTAGCGACTGTCGTCATTCCCTTGCGCGCCTCCAGTTGTGCGGCTCAGTTCCAGCCCGGATCGCCCAGCAAAATAAACTGCAACAGGGTTTTCTGTTTGAATGGGTTAGTCTGCGGGGTGGCGCTGTCGTCGCGGTAGTCCGTCCGTGCCCGCCGCAACGCCTCACCCAGCTCGGCGCCCGATATAAACTCGGTCCAGAAGGAGCGGGCCAACGCGTCGGCATCGTCCAGAAACAGATTCGGCGCGATGCAAGAGCCAAAAGCTAGTCCAGTCGCGCCCACAAAGGCTGCACCCTCGCGCACAATGCGCAGGGCGCACGAATTCTCAGGCGTTCGACCAGGAGTCTCGGCTCCGTAGCAGTTCTCGGCGAATGCGATGGCGCCGGAGATGTATTGCTGGTCGAACGCGTCGGGAGTGACCGCGGTGACGAAGCGTCCTTGCACCGTGTCATATCCCTCCCAGTCGGCCTGGCCGGCAAAGCCGTGAAGATTGAAATAGAGAAACTCGCGATCCGTGTCGGCTTGGTTCATCAAATACCCGGGCGAGAGGTGCCAATCCTGTCCGGGCAGTGCAACAGCGGCCTTCCGGCTGTAATCGGCCCAGTCCGCATTTGACACAACCGCAGACCGGCTTCGCGCAGTTCGTCCGCTCCGTGCAGAAGTGGCTGCGTCAATCAACTTGACGAAATCATCCGCCGATCCGCGCGGAAAATCGGTTAACCGTCCGACCGCCAGCGGCGGCGCAAGATATTCCTCCAAATCCTCCGTGTCGGTTCCGTAGGGGTTGTCGCTCAATACCGTTTCATCGGGATCGATGCTGCGATCCGTGACCGGATTGGTCATGCGCCAGTGCGGGAAAATACTGTCGCTGCCCACTAGAAGAATACTGTCGACGCCCGACATTCGCCGCTGCACCGCGCGCAGAGAAAGCAATAACGTTCCAGGCTCGCTGCCGGTGACAGCCGAGAGGTTGAGTGTATTCATATCATCGGCGTCGTCGAGCGCTACCACAGGCGCTTCGGCAGCCGCAGAATATTTGTTCAACGATGCCCGGATACGCTGATAACCGCTCGCGCGGTAGCGGTCCTCCAAAGCTTTTCGGACTGTCACAGCGAGCATCATGGAAGCGGAGAGTGGTTCACGGTTGAATGTTCACGGCTTAAGTTTGATGTCGACATTCAGATTGCTGCCTCCCTTTGCGGACGCGTCTATCGCCTTTACTACCGCATCCTGGACCGGTTTGGATAAGCCCCCGCCGTTGCCTGAAGGCTTCTGCTGTTTTTTTGCATCCTGCAGCTTTTCCCAATTCCCCATAATGAGGAGCTTCAGCTCCATTCTGTATTTCTGCCAACGCTCCATTCCGACCACGAACAGCACGCCGGAGATCGGGGCCAGGGCTAGGCACATCGCTATCCAAGCGCCGCCATTCAGGCCCACCTGCGGGGTCAGCACGAGTCCGAGGACGATCAGAATCAGCGGAACGATGAGACCCAGACTCAATTCGCTCTGAGCGAAGTACTGGTTCATTTCGTTGTTATAGTCGTCGCGCGTGATGATGCCCATCCCAATGGCATATTCCGGCTGTAGTATCTTCATCAGCTCATCGTCGTTGTCGGCGCTCGGCTTTTTGCCGTCTCCACTGCCGGGCGTCTTCGGGTCTGACGATAGTTTGCCGCCTTTTGTGTTCTTGATTTCCCAGTACCTTGCAACCAGCGCCCTGGCCGGTTGTCTCTTCTCTTCCGGCACCTCGCTCATGACTTCTTTTGTGCCAATTTCAAACAGTTTCGGGTTCCGCTTAGCCAGTCGCGAATTGAAGAATCCCAGCTGATCGAGGCCGCCCTTTCCTTCCTCAGTGGAACTCTGTACCTTCGCGCGATCGTGGCGAATCCAGCATGCGGCCACGAAGATGCCGAGGGCGACGGATGAAATCTCAGACAACAGATACAGTGGCCAGGTCGGGAAACGCCAGCACACGGCGAGGAAAAAAGCCAAAGGGAGACAAGCCAGGAGCGCTTTCCACCAATAGCTGGCGAGGAAGCTTTGCGATCCCGATCCCGAGTCCCCGGAACCGGCGGTATTCGATCCGCCGGTAGTCGAACCGCCACCAGTTCCACGTTTAGCCGGGATAAATGTGTCCTCCGAGGCTGGAAACACCTCTTCCTGTCCAGGTAGCCGCACGCTATCAGAAGCCATCGAAGAGATCCTCGAATAAGAAGCCGAATGCCGCCCGGTCAAATGCAGTGACCATAACCGCTGCCGCCAACGACAGCAAGATGAAGCCAACGATATGATTGATCAGGCCCGTCACAAACAGGTCGAAACCGACGCGTGGACGCAACCGGCCCGGGTCTCCGAGTCGGTCCTTGATTTCCTGTTGTTCTGCGAGAAGTTCGCCCGCCCTGCGTTCCCGCTCTTTCCGGTCCTGCGTAAGGCTGAGAAGGTCGTTCCTTTTCTGGGTGATTCTGTCCTGGAGACCCCCCATATCGCGCTGATATTGGGCGATGAGGGGCCGGTTGTTGGTTTTGAGATATGCCAGATAATTGTCCTGGGCCGAGCTTCGCTGTTTCTCCAAAATGTCAAGGTCGGCAGTCGCTTGTTGAATTGAGATTTCTTCTTTTCCCGACCAGCTCTTCTCTAGGTCCGCGCATAAGGCCAGGCTTTGGACTTCGTAATCCAGCGCAACCTGTTCCAGGATCGCGCGTTTCCTCATCCCCGGAACTGACAGATTCTTTGTTCTGTTCTCGATGACCAAGATCTGACGCAGTGCCTCCTGGGTCAATTGATCTGGGTTTAGGGCGGGAGCAGGTCCGATATTCTGGGGCTGGGCGGCAGCTGGATTGTTCTGCAGGGATGAAGCCTGCAATTCCATCCAATACATCACGTCGTCCATTGCCCAGTGTTGCACTTGGCAGGCTTGCGTCTTAGCAAGCGTCGGGGGAGGGGAGACATCTTCTATCCGAACAACCGCGGGGATCACGTCAACCGGGATTGAAGGCCATAGAACCAGGGCGAAGCCAGCCGCAGTCAGCAACCCCGGCAGCGTCACGGAAGCCACCTTCGTCAGACTGAACAGATTCGATAATAGCGTGATGATCTGGCCCACTTAAGCTCACTTTCGCGCGTTTTCGAAATCGATCGAGGCGCAGTACGTGCAAGCCGCAAGCGCTCTCTGCTCACACGACCTATCTGAACGCTCACACGATCACTACTGCGGAGTCCGGGGCCCGGCCTTGGGGGGAAGCGAGGGCCCAAGACAATACCGACTTTTTCCCATCCATTAACATCAAGTCAAAAATGTTACGAAAGACGGAAGTCGCGCGATGTGCAAAGAAGTAGCCTCTTCCGAGCCGATTAGGGCTTCTTTCGAAAATGCCTGTAGTGTTGCTGAGAGTAGAGAGTGGCTATCGCGGGATCCATTCCAGTGTCATTCTCGACCACACTCTCTAGCCATTCTTTCAACTCCTTGATTGGCTCGATCCCCGGCAGACCACCAGCCAAGCTGCCAAGAAACTTATTCAAAAGATCAAACAGCTTCGTGCGCCACCCTCCGCTCGCCGCTATTGCGAGGTAATGCAGCTTCATCGCCAGGTTCTTACTGGTCAATCCGACTCTTTTTATGGCCATCCAAATTGGATTCTCTTCCGACGTGATCGTCTTGAGCCAAGTAACCTGTTGCTGAAGCGTCGGCCGCGTTTCGTTCCAAGCCTCCTCAAACAATTGCTTGTCGCCCTGTTTCAATTTCGGAATGAGGAGGTCAAAGAGTTTCTCAGTGAACTCCAGAACTTCGACCAGCGCATCTCTGTCCTCGATCAGTGGCATGCGATTTGTGCTCCGCTCAAGAACTCACCTGCGCCTCAAAGAGTAAATCCAGGTAGAACTTCTGCCAGAGTTAATTATCAAGAATCAGCGCCCAACAAGTAATGGCACTGGGAATGCTAGTCCAGTAACCATATTTCCCGTAGTAGCCGGTTGCTAGCTGGTATGCCTGCTGGGGAGTCATCCCTTTATCTTGAATTTGCGGGTCTGAGGCATTTCGCACCGCTGCCCACTTAGGCGCGGATGATCCCAACTGCTGCATGACAAGGCCTAGGGCCGCATCGCCTTCATCGCACGCTGAGCCCAACCCTTGCAGCCCATAGCTATCGAGCACGTCGTCGTAGGCGAAGAAATCAGTGGTAACGATATCTGCGCTGAGAACGCCGGGGCCAGGTTGGGTGATGATTGTCGGAAGTCGGGGCGCCGCAGGAAGCTGAGACGCATTCGCCGCAAACAGAGGTTCTGCCAGAGAAAGAGAAGTCTTTGCGAGATTGGAACAAGGGTAGACGGCCCTGGCAAATGGTTGAGATTTGAATTTGGTGGTGCAATCGAATCGAGTCGCAGGCGCAACGACAACGTCCCCAAGTTCCACATACGAACCGATGCCTCCACCCGTACCGGTGGTAATGACAAGTTTGGGGTCGACCTCCGCGATCAGCTGTTTCCAGAGTTTTAGGATGGGCATTTTGGGCCCATCCTGGTCGAAATGTAACTCAGACTTGAAGCAAAGGACCTTCTTCCCGGCTATCATGGTCGGGAAGAAACTTCCTAGCCGGTGGCTATCCTTGACTGCCGGCGCGCCCGGTTGAATCAGTGGAACGTACTCCGACGTGAAGTTGTGAGTGTAGTGATACCACGCAGTTTTGCTGGGGTATTGCGGCGTGAGCACGTCCGCCAAGGCCCTGGCTTCCTCGGTGGTCCAGGTGACGACCAAGTAGTCGAAGTTGGACAGCGGGGAATCTGGGTCTGGAGCGGTGGACAACGGAGCCGCAGTGGGCGCCTTACCGGAGGGCCATTGGATCGGAGATAGCTCGCGAGCGGTGTTCACTCGCGCCGGGACGATGACGCCCGGGAAGTAGGTCTCCGGGTTTTCAGAATCAAATTCAGTGATCCAGTGGGAGACTTCGCCGGAGGCTTGTTCGGGCGTCGGACGAAGGACTCGTCCGCGATTACGAAGGGGTTTGCGCGCCCGGGAGGCGGCTACTTTAGCTTTGATTCCGCTGGCGACTGCGGGAGCGACCTGACCGGAGAGGGCGTCGAGCAGCTTTTGGCCATCAGGTGTGCCCAGGCCCGTGCAGGCATCCCAACCGGGACCGGCTTTGTAGTCGCCGTTGTTGCCTTTGATGATGTCGTGGATTGCCGACGATGAAGATGGCAGTTGGTACAGGAGCGGATTGACGAAGCCCAGGTTTGTTTTGAGGGCTTGATTGAGGCGCGCGATCAAGGCTGCCCACAGCGGCGCTGACGCGCTGGTGCCTCCGATTGGGGGGTAGTTTGGGCCCGAGCCAGGATACGATTTCCCATCGACGATCACAATGTATCCGCTTTCCTGTGCCGCATCCGCCGAAACATCAGGGACTCCGCGCCCCAGCCCGCCAGGCGGGTTAACGGCGGCCTGGGAAACGTCCTGCTCTTGATATGTGGGGCGAGGGAAATACCGGCTGATGCCGCCACCAGTGCCATCGTTGGCATCGGGGTGCCATGCTTCCTCCGGTACGGTTGTTCCTGAAACGCTGATGATGTGAGTTCCGCCGACAGCCAGCACATATGGGCTGGACGCGGGAAAACTGACATGGGCATGGCCGTCCCAGGGGATCTGCGGGTCATTGAGAGGGGCGCATGCCGAGCCGTGATCTCCCGAGGAAACACAGACGGTCATTCCCAAAGTTCCCGCTGTCTGAAATAAGTCGTTCATGTTGTCTTGATACTGCTTCTCCAAGACCCCCTGCTCGCCCGCTCCAAGAGAGCTGTCGTATTCCTCTCCGCCCCAGCTTAGAGAAAGGATGGTTGGATTAGCTGTCGCATCATGCACGGCAGCTTGTACGGCGAGCATGGTTTGCTTGGTCGACCCGTTCTTGCCGAAAAACATGACAAAATTCGCACCTGGAGCGGCCGAACCAGCCACCTCCATATCCAAGAGCACCTCAATGTCTGGCAGGGCTTTGTTAGTTGGAGCGGGTGAATTGGAAGCACCTCCCGGCACTGTCGCCACCGTGACGTTCGGAGGATTGGTGACGCCAGCTTGCTTGAAGTAATTGTCGAGGTCCGCCTCTCTAAATCCTCCACCAATTTCGACGATTCCTATGGTTTGTCCGCTTCCATCGGTACCGGCGGGAAAATCGTATAACGCTGCCAGTTGGTTTCCGTAAAAGGGGTTGATTGAGCCAGGGGTCTGAAATTGCCCTGCCGTTGATGCCGGATGCTCCTCGGCAAGCGCGCCCCGGCGAACATAAGAGTGCACGACTGGGCGGTCGTCCAACCCGAACACGCCGATGACAACATCCTTCAATTGTGCGGGAATCAGGATTTTCCCCTCGCGTCCGCGATAGGATTCGCCGTTGGCCAGCCGATGTGTGTTCAGTTTGACTTGGAATGCCTTGGAGAAGTTGGCGGCGGTCCCTTTAAGCACGATGGAACGCTCGGCCAAAAAGATGGCGTCGACGTCCAAGTGAAACCGTTTAGCGAAGGCCTTAACCTTGTTGACATCATCGGCCTTCGCGCTATGCTCGGCGGCATATTCTTCATGCGTCATGGGTTGGCGGGACTTCCCCGTCAATTGCGGGAGAGGCCGGCGGCGACGAAGCCGTACCAAGACGCTGAAGACCTCATCGGGCGGAATCGGTGCGCCCACGGTTGAGCCCGGGGAAAGAGTTTTTGTACTTCCGGGTAACTCAACAAAATTCGAAGCGGCACGAGCTTTTGGCATATCTAGCTTCCTCTATCGCAACGTTTCTGTCTTGGATTTCTGGTTCGCACCGCGCGTGAGCAAAGGCATTCTTTCTCGTGACGCGAATCGCCGAGCGGGAAAACCCACACGGATGTGCAGGGATCGCACATCGGAGTTACTGCACCTAGATCGGCACAGTCCGTCTGATCGAAAACTTGTGTCGAGCGGCAGAATGTTCGCTGGGCGTGCGCTCGGTTTGAGCACGAAGGAATGCAGACAGAGGGACAACCCAACCACGAAGCGAGCCACAGGCTCCTCCCGAATGGTTCAGTTTCCCCCTCAGAAAACCGTACGGCACAAGCTAAGCACACTGCCATTTCTTGTCAAGTTAAAACTTTGTGAACCGATAAAAGAGCCCGAAGATAGGCAAGTGACTGCACCGGCACGCGAAGGAGGTTCTTCGTTCTCCAATGACGTTATTGGCCATTCGCTGTGCGAGTGCTAGCTCCTACCTACCGTAATTGGTTCGCCCAGGGGAGTAACGCTATGAAACTCCGTCGCAATGAATTCTGCCCAATCCATCGATCAGTCTTCTGCTGTGGCCGTGAACAAGTTCGGAAGGAACGTACCGTACACCTTGGTGTACGGCGCATTGAGGATTCGCATCACCCAAGGGGTTATCGGGAACTAAGATCACCGGCAGAAATGCGGAAACTCCTCAACCGAAAGATTGTCGAGCAGGACAGGAAATGCGCAATCTGCCAAGAAGAATTTTCGGACTACAACGACATCGTGCCGGACCACAGGGACCCCAAAGGAATGGGAGGAGCTTGGAGAGACGATCACCCAGACAATGTCCGAGCAGCGCATTGGTGGTGCAACGGGGAAAAAGGATCGACCAGGATTGACGACTGACGGCCCATCAGCCGGACGCTCGCTAGTCCGCACGTGACAGCTACTCATTGGACTTGGCTGCGCGCCAGTTGTGTGCCGGATTTCAAATTCGGACAGTCGCAAGGCGGCACTCACCCTCATCCTGATCATTAATGATTCAGGATTTCTCGATGCCCATATAAAGGAGGCGGGTCTTAGAGACGCGGGCTCTCCCCGCTTCCAGGCGCTCGACAAAGTGCACAAGCCCACGGGCGAAGCGTTCTCAAGGCGTGACATGCTGGAAACAGTAAAGGCACGCTGCAGGCCGTTGGATTGTCGGAACAACTCTGCAATCACACCTTCCGTGGAACGGACATGACCGTATATCTGCAAAACGGCGGTTCAACTCGAAGGCGCCCAGACGGCTAATCATGCTGATCCGCGGACAACGAAGCTCTATGACAGGCGAGAGGATCTCGCGACACTAATCGAGATTGAGAGAAGGATTGAGTTTGAGTGATGTAATGAATTGGATGCAGGATATTGCTCTACTTTAACAGCGGACTCCCTTTGTCGCTGAGCATTTGGCAAAAAGCGTCCACCCCAGTTTTCACTAGCAGCACGCTAAGAACAGTGATAAGTCCTGAAAAAGGAGCCAGCGCTGGTATCGCGGAGGATAACCCGCCAATGGCTACCGCTACGAGAACGTCAGTCTGGTGAGATCCTTTTTCACGAAGCTTCTTATAGAGGGTACCTTTGGTGCAGATTGCTTTCTGGAGTTCGACCGCCCATGTCCGCAAGAATATCTTTCCAACCTGGGCAAGCCCTCCATGCTCGAATTCCCCCCCTCCTAGTTGTTCGGGATTGCCATAGAGATCCCCACTGCGACCCATAGCCAGGACCTCGTCGGGCTGTTTGACAAGAGGCAGCGCCTGCAAACCGAGCAAAGCCATCAGTTCTGAATCTGAGGCCCTGAAGAGCGCTTCTGGACTCCCCGAGCTACTGGTTTGGTGCATGCTCACCCTCCGGCAGAATAAGTTCCACGTGAAGACCGGTTGCGTGAGCGGCAAGAGGGCTGCTTTGTTTCACAGTCTCTATAGCTTGTGCGAGGGTCTTCTGCTGCGATGCAGCAAGGAATTCCTTCAGCTGGGAATTTACCTCAGAGGCCTGGATCTTTCCCTGATTTACCCAAACGCCTCGGGCACCAGCTGAGATGAATGCCTTTGCAAATCCTGCTTCATTACCGTTGCAGGCGCGGACAATCACAAAAGGCTTCTTGGTGAGATGAAGGCCGGCGATGTCGCTTGCGCTAATCTCTACCGCTTCTCCCGCCGAGAGCCGCACACGACACCCGCTGCTGTGGGCCGTGATCCAGACAATTCCCTTGGAGTTCTCTATCTCGTGGAGTACGGCATTCTTGTCAGGAAGCTTGTTGAGTTCGGAACTGCCGTAGAGCTTAAACTTGAACTCATCGCTTAGTTTCCTGATTTCACCAGAGCGCTCTTTCCAAGTGTCGAGCGTTGCAGTCGGCTGATCCTTGAAAACGGCCTTCAGATCTTCATCGCTCTCCGGATAGCCAACGAAGGCAGTAAAATCTTCGGGCTTAACTTGCTTTTCCTGCAGGAACTTCAGTGTGTCGAGTGCCGTAGCCAGGTTAGAAGAGCTTAGTACGGCTCCGCCGTGGAATTCCAAGGCCTCGGGCAAGAGACCGTAGTATGCATTGTCAATGATAAACACTGTCTTACCCGCATCGATGGTGCGGTCAGCAGGCAGCAGGGCTGCCTGTAAATCGCCCCGCGCAGAGTTAGCCAATGGTTGCCCGGCTTGCAATTCAAGGTCAATGAGTTTTTGTCGCGAAAGAGAACCGCTTTTAGCTATCGACTTGGTGAATCCGCTTCCGGTACTGGAACTCTCAAAACGAATCGTAGCCATCCCGGTTTTCGTTTCAACCGGAAAGTAAGCAACCACCCCAACCCGCCGGAGAGAGCCGAACTGTCGTTCCATGGACCGGAATTCAGGCACATCCTGGGAAACTATCTCCAGAGGTTTGCCATCGAACATTACGCTTTCGTATGAAGAGCCGAAGACCCGGCTCATTTCGACTGCTCATGGGCTTTCGAAATGAGCTTCTTGGGGATGGGCAATAGAGAACGCTGGCAGTACAAAGAAGAGAAGCAGCGCTACACTGCGATTCATTGTTGTTACTCCGAATGGCCGGATTGTACTACGCGCGATTTGCCGGAGGAAGTTAAATTGTTTCCAGCCACGCGACCTAGCCCAAACAAAAGATTTGGGAGCAAAATAATTCTGAAGATTACAGGCTTGGGCCCCGGTGATATCTCCAGTGCCCACCTCTACGACTAGCGAACACCAAGCCCGAAGATAGCCCGACATTTCACGTGAAGTATTAAGTGCCCCGCATTACGATAGAGCGCTATGACAGAGTTCGTATCGACTGACAGCTATCATCGGTTTGCGCAGACAGTAAAGCTAAAAGCGCGGTATGTTCACAACGAGGAAGTCCAGGCTTTTCTCGCGGCGGTAGTGGAGACCAGCGAGGCCCGAAGGGATTCTATCGAGAAATCCGTAGTGCTCTACCGCGCGCAGAGGGGCTATATCTGGCGCAAGGAGAATGAAGGCCGAGAGGACGAAGACGAGGTCCAGGATGCCTTTCCTCCGGAACGGATGAAGCCAAATGCGGAATTTGCCTGCGACGGGCGCGTCAACCCAAAAGGCATTGCGTGCTTGTATCTGGCCTCCACGAAGGAAGCGGCGATGTCAGAGGTCCGCCCTTGGGTAGGATCTTACATTTCACTCGCACAGTTCAAAGTCATGCGTGAGCTTGCTGTAGTGGATTGCTCAAGAGATAAAAGGAATTTTTCTCATTGGCTTATCAGGTCGAAACAGGTTTCTGCCCAGGAGCGCGAACAGATTGTCTGGGGAGAGATCGCCTATGCTTTCTCAAGGCCGGTCACCCCGAATGAGCCAATAACTGAGTACGTGCCTACCCAAATTCTGGCCGAGGCGTTTCGCGCGCATGGGTATGACGGCATCGTGTATCGGAGTTTGCTTGGCGATGGGCTCAATGTGGCGTTGTTCGACTGCGCCGCCGCCGAGCTAATTAATTGCGGCCTTTACGAAACAAACTCGGTATCTTTCAAATTCGACCAGTGCAGCAACCCGTACTTCGTCCGGAAGCACTACCCGGAGCTAAAGAAGCAGCCTGACGATGTCGGAAAGTCCCCCGCCGTGATTCCTGAAACGCGCTATAAGGGGATTGAGTGACCGTTAATCCAGGGAGATGGGAGGACCAGTTGTGACAGCAGTTTCCATCGGCAACTTTACAATACATTGAAAACATTGAAGTTCAACTATCATCGCGAAAAAGAGTTGCGCCGTGGTGCTGATGTTAATAAATTGAGCAGTGTGACATCCTATGGGCGCAATTGAGCAGATCCTAGAAAGGTATGGCCCTGCACGCTCATCACGAATCGCGCAGATACTCCAGCATGAATACAAATTGGAGCCTCCAGCAGCACGAAAGCGCGTATCGCGGGTGTCGCCACCGATTCGCCGCTTCCCGATATCATTGCTGCCAAAGCGAGAGGCATTCCTCTACCATCAGGATCAACGCACAACCGAACGCTTCTGGACAAACCTCCTGGAAGCTCTCCGAGAAACCAATTCAGTTTACGGGGCGGCACTCGATGGCCTGATCGCGCGGGGCGGGATTATCGCAGCCGGGGAATTTCCGGTCATCAGCGGCGCTCCGCTCGCCTTGAAGAAACAGGTATCGGCAAGCCGCGTGGCCGACACTCTTGTAAGCGCCGGGGCGATCCGCCGCGACACTTGGGCAAACCTCGGCGACTGCTACAGTTGCGCGCGTCCCGAAATTGGCATCTGGAATTCATCCGCGGTACGCCCTCGCCTTACCGCAGAAGGTGTGATTCTGGACGGTATCCGCGAATGGGCAAGAAAGCTCGGACTGGCGAGCTACAACAGCATCGTCATACGGGGCGAAGATAAGCTGCGCCAGGTCGGGCAATTCAAATGGGATCTGACCGGGCCTAGCTACTTGCTGCCGCTGCGGCGCGGGCAGGCGAAAAACGGATTCTTTGTTGCCGATGTGTTTGCAGAAGGCACTCTGGACGTTCACTCGATTCAGTTTTTCATTAAGAAAGTCCAGATGCTCCGTGCATCTTCCAATAGCGGTGATACGCTGGCACTCCTGGTCGCCCAGGGTTTCAGTGGTGGTGCGCTTAAGGCAGGACATGCTGCGGGGGTGGTGCTTGCTACGCCGGAAAACCTATTTGGCCACAAGGTTGGAGCTGGAATACAGTCGCTGATCGGGACGCTGAAGAATGCGGCCGCGGTCGCCACCGCGAATCCTGAGCAACTGGCGAACCTGATTGACGACCTCTCTGAAATCGAAGGCGCCGCCGGAAATCTGCGTGGTGTCCTCTTTGAGCTGATTGCTGCGTATCTGGCGCGGCTGGACGCGGTCTCGGTGGATGTCGGAGTCACTGCACGTGACCTGGACACGGGGAAGATGGCCGACATCGACGTACTAAAGGTCCGCAGCAAAGCCGAAGTCGTGGGCATTGAGTGCAAAGGCAAACAGCCGGGCGGGGTGGTAGGACTTGAAGAGGTTGAAGACTGGTTGAGGCGCATCCCTACCTTCCGGGAGCATCTGACTAGAGAGCAGCGATTCCGAGAGGCGAACATTAGCTTTGAAATATGGACAACCGGAACGTTTAGCACTGATGCACTTGCCCACCTCGAATCGGAGAAGAAGAAACGGACAAAGACGCCGATAGCTTGGAAGGATGGCAGTCAGGTAGCGGAAATCGCGAAAACAGGCAAGGAAAAGGCCATCCGTGAGGCGCTGTATGAACACTTCCTAAAGCATCCACTGGCCAAACACCAATAGAGAACCTTGTGGCTGCCGCCGGCATTTAGACGCCAAGGTATTAGCAGAAGAAGGCGAGTCGTGCGCGTGACAAACGGGATTCACGCAGTAAGGCATGACGCAATCAATTGGTTACCGTGAGCTGGTTTGTTACGAGGTGATATGCGCAGGCAACAGTGGTTAGCCCTTCGTCGACCGCATCATCATGCGGCGAAGCATTTCAGCCTGCTCAAGAGCATCATCGAGTGCGTTGTGAGTATGTTTTAACGAGTCCGATTTGAACTCACGCGCGATGCGGCTTGATCGGGCATCTTCCCAAGTGGAACCGGTCAAACCCATATAGTAGGACTTTATGTCCACTCCGCCGAAGCCAAAAGGGTTCTCGTCGAGATACTCTTGGAAATAGAAATTTACAAACGCCCAATCGAAAGTAGCGTTGAAGCCAACAAATATGGGCTTTCTTTTCTTCGATACCGACAGAATCCAGTCGCGAAACAACGTCATAGCTTCCTTGGGATCGCGACCGGTGGTCCTGAAATCGGCGAGCGTCCTGCCTACAACTTTCATCGCCGCGGCTATCGATTTGTTGTTAACGGGCTTCAGTTCAACATAGAACGTCGCTTTCGGGTCGCCAACGATAACGGCGCCGATCGAGAGCATGCTAAACGTTGCGGGAACCGGCCCCGCGGCTTCAACATCGACTGAAATGTATATTTCGCGCGACTTGGCTTTATCCGTCATCAGGGAACCTTCACGATAGCCGGCCGGTTTACATTCTTGCCCCAAAAATCAATCAACGCTTTCTTCTTATCCGCGGCGGTGTCGCTTTCCTTCCAGAAATGGCAGGGGATCATCTTCTGGTCAAATGGCAGCGGGGTGCCCTCCTCGGCCGTAACCAATACGCGGTTTGCGCTACCCAACCCGTATCCGAGCTCAATGAAGCAATTTGCCCGCTCACCCGTCACATCTACTATCGCAACCGAAGAGAAATGCAGGCTTTCAAATATGCCGACGTTGATGAAGCCATAGTCGGCTTTGTCGGTTCCGATCTCAACCCGGGTCATGCGCGCGTCATCTACTACGGGGTCCACGACATCGCGGAAGAAGGATTCCACGGCTTTGAACCGCGCATGTCCAGGATTAAGAAGCCGCACGTAGAACGCGGTCGGCTTCGCCAGCTTGGTCAGCAACAAAACCGCGCTTGCAGCAAGGTCGTGGGCTGGAACGAGCCCGTTTCGAGTTGCGATTTCGGCAAGAGCGGCTCCTTCGGCGTTGGCGTAAGACGGCTGGAAGTGAAAAAAACGGGCAGGCTCGCTGCGAGCTTCCTTTGACAGTCGCATGGCCCCTCCCGTTCCATCGTCTCTGCTTGCGCCGAGAGCTAGGTCGAGTGGCACCACAGGCTTGCGCCGTGCCAGATAAAGATTTGCCGAGTGCTCAACCCCCGTTCCGCCGCCAAGAATGAAAAGGGCATCTCCGTATATTGCCTGCCGCTGCCGGACAAACACTGCTGCCCGCGATCCGGGCATGATGTATTCGACTTGCACGAGGCCGCTCTTCAGGAGGCTCTCATAAAGTGCCCGGCGATCTGCGGGAATTTCCGATTCTGCTTTTTCCGATGTCGCCACGACAATCGGCAGGCCCAACTCCAACGGCCACGTTTTCGGACCGTGCTTGAGAAACTCGGCCGCCGCCTCCAGCACCGTCCAGTCGAATGTCAGGCTAGGAGCATCGGCATCCGCACCGTCGGCGCGCGGTTCCCGCCCTACCCCCGCGACGAGCCCCCCACCAACTTGAAGGATAGCTTTGGCAAGATTTTTCACGACCTCATGCCCATAACGGATCAGGGAAGGATCGGTCTTGGTGTTGGCGGAGCCCGCAATTTGCACTCTTCTTCCGAGGAGCGGCAATGTGCCCGAGGTTATAGATGTGCCTGTCATACGTTCTTCAGCGCCGGAGAGGGACGCACTTCCTTCGCAGCATGAATTAAGTCGTCTGCCGTAAGAGCGCGCTCCGGGAAGGCGCGGCAAAGTGCGTCCGGCAGCAGCTTCGACCGCAGATCGGAAAATGTAAACCCTGGCTGCGATCCGTGCGGGCCAGTAAGCTGGACGAGTTCGCGTATCACCTGGTCCTTGATACCAAGACCCTCTAGGTCCATGCGAAATAACTCTTCACGTTCATGGTCGTTGGGGCGGTTGAATTCTTCGCTCCGCGGCGCGCGCCGGACAATAGCTGGGTCTAGCGCGGCAGCTCTGTTGGTGCATAGAAAAACGAGAATGCGGCCGTTGTGCCGCCTGAGATCGTCAACCTTTTGGATGATTGTATTGACCGCCACCTTGTCCTCGTGATGGCTCTGCGCGGTCTCGCGCGTTGAGGCCAAAGAGTCTGCTTCGTCGATAATAAGGAATGCTTGGCGCGTTTTCCCGGCCTGCCTGGCGACAACTTCAAAGGCTTCGTTAAGCAGGGTGCTCATCTGCCCAACCTTGCCGTCGCCGCGCACACGGGTGCTCAGTTTGAACAGCATCGCGTCCTTCTTGCTCTCGCGCGCCAGCCGGTCACACGCGCCCTCGGCCGTAGCGGTTTTTCCAGTGCCTACATCGCCGGCAAAAATCACGAGCGGGTAACGCTCGGATACAGCGGCGCAGATGGGCAAATCCTTGTGATGAAATTTCTTCGCCCAATCAGTCAGTTCCTGGGGATCGGCAAGCAGGCGCAAATCGCGGTGGAGCCGGCTGTAGCGGGCTTCAAACCCGACAAGCCGCTTTGTTGCCGCAGCGATTTTCTCGTTCGGGAGATCGAGTTCCAGCTCGAACAGCGCGCCTCTTTCGATTACGTCGGTCATGAGTAACTGCCTTTCCCTTTACTGATAAACACTTTTCGTCATGCCCCAGCCATTGCTGACGTAAGTACGATCGGCCGACCGCGTCAACTTTGGAAACGACAAATCGGTACTCGATGTGGTCCATCCGGTGTTGAGGCCCTTTTGGAATGCAGCCCGCTGGTCATCCGTCAGATCGCGCCAGTCTTGGCTATAGCGCACAACAATGGAGAGTTCCCCGCCAGCCGTTTGAGGCCATAGGTTATTGCCGGGACGCTGTGCCTTTAACAGAGAACCATCGGTGGAGACTTCATATTTCGCAGCGCGTATCGGTTCGCCGCTCGCATCATAAAGCACGATGTTAGCCTCAACGAGATAACCCTTCTGCGCCAATGCTTTAACATCAGCGGCATAGGATTTTGCCTGCTCCCGCGTCAGCAACTTCGTTGACTGTGCGTTCATGTCCAGGTCGGCCGCCAGGCAGTCGATGACTTTGCCGATATCGGCGACGGTGTATGTCTGCGTTACGGTTCCTGCGTAGGTCATGCGTTAATCCTCGATCACGAACGAGCGTCCAAAGATTTCCTTCCAAAGTTCCAGCGTTTGCGTCTTGCCATCAAAGTTGCGGGCATAGGTTAGGGTTTCCCATGCTTCGCGGCACTTATCGACAATTTCCTTGCATTCCTGATCCGTAATCCTGCGGGTGACATTGTTCTCGACGTTGCACGGATCGAGGATAACGACCCGGTCCTTCGGCCAGGATGCCGGCGAACCGCATTCCTCGAATGAGATAGGTGTTTTAAGTTCGGACTGGGCGACATACATGAAAAAGCGCAGAAGCCCGTCCTCCAGCCGGCCGGGAACTCCCTCCCTGTCCTGCAAATGGCTCACGATAAGTTCGATTGCGAAGGATCTCAGGCTGTCGCCGAGTTCTTGATAGTTGCGCCAATACTTAAGCAGCCGGACCAGCGCCGTAAAGTTGGCATAGTTGTCCTTGCGGGCACGGATAAATTCAAGCTGCTTCGTAACACTCGTTTTAACTGGCGATTCACCGCGTGAGGACGGCTGCCAGCCGTAGTCGCCGGGGCCGTCAATGACCAGAAGCGGCACGAGGTCCATTTCCAGCCCCGATTCGCGAAACTCAATACCTAGCGTTCGCGGCTGGATTGCAAAATCCTCGGGCTTTTTCGTCGGATAAATCTTCACCAAGAGCTTGCGGATTCGCCCGTGGAGATTGGCGAGGTCGAATTGTGTTGCGCCATCAGCGTTGAGGAAGACCGCTACATCGGCATCCACACCGCAATCGCCCTTAGGCCGCAAGACTGTGCCCTTGCGCAGCGAACCGGTCTTCAGGAATTTCTTGATGTCGATTACGTCGTCGCCATCGGCGGCTCCGCGGAAGCGATCAATCAGATGATCCACCTGAGCGAGATATTCCGCCCGCTTTCCCTTCGGCAGTTTGAGCCGATTGTTAACGAAATAGTTGAGCTGTGTGTCGGTCAGTTCCATCGGTCAATTCTCCCAAGCCTTAATTCTTCGTTGCCAGCCCCGCCGATGCGCGGCTAGATGCCTCGGTCACAAGCACCGCATTTTGTTTCCCGGTTGTACCGGCCGCAGCGCGGGCGATATTAAGCACCTGCATGCTCGTCAGATTTCCGGTCCCGTTGTATTCAGCCCACGGCAGATGATAAGTGCTCCCGTTGTCCGCGGTAATCAACCGGGAGAAGCCTTTCCCCTCCATGGCTGCGTGGAGCTGCTCATAATCAGTCCACTCGGCCTTATGAAGTTCAACGCGCACAGTGAAATTAGCCATATCTGGGGATCACTCCTTCATGTAAGACTCAGCGAGCGGTAAGCGTCGGTCCATTCCAGCCTCGTCGTCGTGCCGAGGAAAAAGCGCAGGAAGGTGTCATACACAAGCCTGCGCATCATCTTTCCCCGCGACGACTTAATGTCTTTGATCAGCTCTTGGTACTCTTCCAGGCAAAGCGGGTCTTCGTTCGGCTGTTTCAGCAGGAGAATGAGCTTTTCCAGCGCGCCCTCCAGCATCTTCATATTGTTGCGGTTGCGCACGTACCCGCACGCCGCCGCAAATCCGGTAAGAAATGTCCCGCCGCCGGAGAAATAAAACTTCTTTCCGATCTCGTGCTGGTAAACGAGCAGCATCAGCGGATGGATATCCTGGGCCACACGCTTGAGCATGTAAACCACGTCCGCAATGTCCCCTACATCGACGCCCGCCGCCGTGTAGCCGCTGTCCTTTTCCAGGAGCTCCTCAGCGATTTCCTTCTGCGATGTTTGGGCGTTGTTGGTGATGAAGGCCTCGGCCGCAAGCGCGATGTCGGAGGCCGCGAATTGATCCCTCGGCTTTTGCGCCTTGCCGGTCGCTTCGACATCCTGCGTATCTCTGAAGACGTGAATGCCGGCTGCGGCTTCGATCTCATCGATCAGTGGCTTTCGCATGATTTCGAGCTGGACCTGAAGGCTCATGCGCCGCTGCGCGGTGTTGAACGTCACCATGTAATGCAGGAGGCCTTCCAGATCGATGTTGTAATAAATCTCGTAGCGGATGGTCCTGCTCAGCAGCGTGCGCGTTGCGGCTTGCGCGTCGCCAAGCTTTTCAATGAAGGGCCGGAAATAATCCCAGGCCTCGACCGTAATGCACCGGTCAGAAACGAGCTTCTCACGGTGAAGGGCTAGGAGCACGGTGGTGGAGTAGCACCACGAGCGCTGCAGGCCGTCGATGATGCTGTAATTGATGTCAGACTCGTCGAGCGACTTGATGCGGCCGCTGAGGTCGCGCAGTGCCGCGATCTTGACTTCCGGCATCTGGGCTCCCTGAATGAAATCGCGCATCAGCCTGCGGTAAATCGGATCTGCGATGTGGTCAAAAGGCGGGCGCTGCGAGAGGTTGTCCTTAATTGAGGTCCTCTGCAGGTACACGGCGAGGGTCTCTTCGACATGGCCGATCTTGGCCGTGGTCTTCTCATCTACAACCTCCGTCGCGACGGGAACGATAGGCACGAGCGGCGTGAGCAAGTCGGAAAAATTCAGCGAGGCGAGCTCTTCCGACAATCCCACGATCCGGTCTTTCAGGGCTGCCTGGCGCTCAAATTTCTTGGGGGGTGGAACTGCTTTCGGGCGGCGTCCGCGAGGCATCTTTTTCTCCGTTTGGTCTGTTGGCTCTATTGAATAAGGTTGGGAAGACGCATCGCCGTCTTCGGGTTTGGCGATGACCGCCTCGGTTGATTCCATGCTTGACTCCTGCTCGGGGTGTTCATTGAGCATGCTTCGCAACTTAAATTAATAGGCTCTTATTTGTCAAGCCTATTATTTTAAAGAGCCAATTAATTTACGGAGCCAATGCAAGGAGCAGTTATTAAGTAATTGAAAAATATAGGACAATCAGATTATATCGGATATTCAGAAAGAGGCGCGCCAGATCTCTGTCCGAAGGTTGAGCGAAGCCTCAAGGGGCGGAGCAATGGTAAAGATATGGGGTTCCTTGGCAAACAGGTGCACGCGGTAAATGCACCAATCTTCCGGGCGTTCGGCCGCAAAATCGCATTCATTCCGGCTGAGAAAGAATGGCGTGCGGGCCGATCCATTCGTCGTTTTCACCTCGATGAGCCGTTCGCGTCCCTGCAAGGTGAAAGAAAGAACCTCATAGCCAGCACCGTCGCCGTCTTCAGCTGCAACCCATCTAACCTTCCTTGCCAGGTCGGGCCGCTTAGTTTCAAGCTGGCGCCGTTCGACGTTAAGCACAAATTCCTCACCGGCTTTGCCAAGAGAACGGTTTACGAAGTCCCGCTCGACCGGATCAAACTTCCTGACCAGGCGCCGCAGGCGTTCGGGCGCGGCTTCCTTCACCGCGCTGCGGGCAGGCGGATCGACGAAAACATCAGATGGAGATGGCGCAACTGGGGGCTGAGTCGAAAGGTTAACAACCTCAGGATGCGCCGTCAGGTAGCGGTCGATGGCGTCGAAGATGGCATTCTGATAATTGCGCTTCGGCTTATACCCAGGAATCCAAGGCATCCCCAGCTCGTCGAGCACCGCAGAAATATTCTGGTGCTTGAATTCAACTGAGCGGTGCGTACGGCCGATCTGCGCCATGAGAGCTGCGCTATGCTGGGCCTTAACGTAAGGCTGGCCGGAGAGATCAGCTGCGAGCATGGCGAAGTAATCGGCCACGATAGCGTCGAGCTCGTCATCCTGCCAATTCGTTCCGATTTTTGCTTCGTCCGCCATTTATGCTGGCTTTCCGAGAAATCGCTTCGCCGAGCGCAACGTTGCCGTGGCGTCTTTCAAATCGCATTCCCACACGACCAGAAACTGCCACCCTTGCTCTTCTAAAGCAGATTGAGCCGCGTGGTCCCGCTGCTGATTGCGGATAAGCTTAGGCGCCCAATACTCAAGGCGCGTGCTTGGCACCCTGCCCTCCCTACACTCGGGATGCTGGTGCCAGAAGCATCCATGAACGAAAATCGCTTTCTTGCGCGAGGGAAAAACAAGATCGGGCTTTCCGGGGAGGTCTTTGCGGTGCAGGCGGAAGCGGTAGCCAAGGCGGTGAAGCATCCGGCGCAGCTGAAGCTCAGGGGTTGTGTTCTTCGAGCGTATCTGCCGCATGTTAGCGCTGCGGCGCTCTGCGTTGAGCTTGTCCATTTGCCTTGCCCTAGACAGCCAGGTCGAGCGGCAAATCCGAAATGTCTTTCAACCGCTTGCCGCTGATCATGATCTTGAGGGATTCGACGGAGTCTCCGTGGCCAAGTTCCTCCACCGCAGCCATGAGCTCCGGAAGCGCGAAGTGATAAACGCAGTCGATGTCACCTGTGCCGAGCGCAATAGCGGAGAGCCGGCTGGGCAGCGGTTCGCCAGTCACTACAACGACGTGAGGAAGGCGGCCTTTGCGGTTACGAATGAGATTGAGCGCTTCTGAGCGGGCATTCTGTACGCGGTCGCTGCGGATGGTCCACTTGCAGGAAATGCTCGCATGCAATAACGGCAAGCCGCCGTTGGCGGCGCGCAGGCTGGCGAGCTTGCTCACTTCCTGATTGACGATCAGTTCGTGGGCATTGATACGCTCATCCGATTCAAGGCCGCGGACAACAACAATGTCAGGCGTGATCGTGTAGTCATTGCCTAGTGCGGCCGCGAGCTCTGGGTCTTTCCTTGCTGCCTTATCGAGCGCGATGAGATGGGAATATTGTTCAAAACGCGCAAGCGCCGTCCGGTCCCTGCCCTTCACCTGCTGAATCGCCCATTCTCCCGGCCGCAAGTGGGATAGATGCGGGAAGGTTTGGCTGATGAATTTGCAAACGATGGCCTCGAACTGATTGCCGGACATTTGCCCGGCCAGGCGGGCGCCGGTGGCTTCAGCGCCAAGGCGCTGCAATATCCCCTTAGCAAGTGAGACGCTCGCAGGATTGCTGCCGTCGGCGTTCGTAGGAACGCCCGCCTCATTCGTCCGCAGGACATTTTCAAACAGCGCGGCGTAGAAACTCCGGCGGGCTTCGGCAAAGAATGCAGCGGGATTATCGTTGGCCATGGTCATCCGCTCATTGCCACAAGACGCCGGGCGGTGAGGCAAGCCACAAGCTGCTCCGCAACTGCACGCGCCACAGGTGGCGGAAAAGCATTGCCCACCTGGCGGTATGCGTTTGTCTTGCGTCCGGCAAATTTCCAGCTGTCGGGGAAGCCCTGAAGCCGGGCGACCATTGGGACGGTAAGTTTGGGCATGCCCACGAAATTACGCTCCGGTGCATCATCGGCCAGGACGTGCCCGTTTACACTGAGCGCGGCCCATGCACGTTTTGCACGCGTAGGCCCAAGATCCGGCCCGCCGTGCTTCTTGCTGCCGCCGACAATGGTCGGCGCAATCTCATTCGCCCGCTTCTTCCAGGCCCCTGCCCCTTTCCAGCCATTCGCTGCCATGAGGTCATAGAGCACTTCGCCAACAGTCTTGGGCTTAACCAAATTCGGCTCTGGCCAGCTGAAGGTATCCGCGTACCCGGATTGAACAGCGATGAAGACGACGCGCGGCCGCAATTGCGGAACGCCGAAATCCGAGGCATTAAGCAGCTTCCAGTCAGTGATGTATCCCAGTTTCTTGAGCCTCCCGGCAATGAATTTGCGGTAGTCCTCGAAAATCGCATCGAGTATGCCGCGGACGTTTTCAATCATTACCGCGCGCGGCCGGAGCTGATCCACAATGTCAATGGCGACAGGGAAGAGATTCCTTTCGTCATTCTCCCCGAGCTGCTTGCCGGCCTTAGAAAAAGGCGGGCATGGCAAACCTCCAGAAACAATATCAACGCCTTTGAATGCGGAGGCGTCGGTAAATTTGATGAGATCTTCGTGCATTACCTTCCACTGCGGACGGTTCAGGCGCAGGGTTTCGCAAGCGTGCCCTTCTATTTCGATGAGGCCCGAATGCTCAATACCGGCCTGTTCGAGTCCGAGTGCCTGTCCGCCGGCTCCTGCGCAGAGCTCTAGCGTTGTGAGCGGCGATTTCATGGTTTCACCAGTGCAGCCGGCTGCAGATTTAGGCATTTGTCTACGTCAAGTTGTGTGTTTTGGTAGTAAACGGGAGGATAAGGGCCTCCAAAGCATTCGTCAATGACGCGAAATGGTGCAGGCTTGGATTTGGACCCAGATTAGTTCCTGCGGAATTCCCATGGCTTCTTGTGTTCGCAAATTTTGGCGTACGCCGCAACCAGGCCGGGCCGTCAAGCTGCTTTGTAGTCATCATGCGGCCAGGGAATAAAGCGCTAAAAGCGCTGGACTATCACTGCAGTTCGGGCAAAACGCCTGCGGGCCGACTTACTGTCGGTAAGCCGTTGGCTTCTGATGTCATTGCTTTTCACAAGCCGACTTCCCAGTACTTATCAGACGAAGTGGCTGGCAGCGATCTAGCTTTGATGCTTCCAGGCAATCTGATTCGGGACCCGGGGTCTGAGACCGCCTGAGTTGCCACGCCTGTGTCAGATATTTCGTCGTTTTGGGAAACGCTCTCCGGAATAGAGGAGACTGAACATCTCAGACCCTTCGCAAGCCCTGGATCAAGTCAGGGAAGAGGTCAATCGGTTCAAGCATGATGAAACTGGACTCGAAAGAGGCAGGGATATTACGCCGTCGTCAGCAGCCACGGCCCTTTCGGAAATTGTGCAGACTTTAGAGAAGTACAAAGAGCCTCTAAAAGCGGCCATGCCCCAACCAAGAAAGCGGTAACTTCCATTTTTCCCCGCGTGATTGTACGGAGCGCGGGAGGTTCGTCAAGGCTCTGCGCTTCGCTCCGCCCGCTAACGCGGCGCGCACAGTCATGACCTGCCGCGCGAATGAAGTGGAGCCGTACGCGTACCTGAACTATCTGTTCGAGCATCTGCCCGCTGCCAGCACCGTCGAGCAGGTCGAGACGCTGCTGCCCTGGAACGTCAAGACAATGCTGGAAGAACAAAAGAAATCGCAGCAACGCCAACAACCGTCGGCCGCCTGACGTGTCGGCCCGCTACCCCGACCTCGCGGGAAATGCCAGCGCGGGGTTAATCGAGCCCTAAGGGGTAATCAAAAGCCGGCATTGCCCGTGGCGCCAGCGCTCGTCTCATCCAACGGGGTTGCTGAAGTGCTTACGAACCCTCGCCTAGGTCGCACGACAGAAGCTTCTCCTTACGGAGTATCTTCATCACGGAGGCATCTACGCTCGCTACCACACACGACACCGCCTAAGCGCGGCCCGATTCGCGTAACTTGGAAACCACGATGCCCCACGGCTCGAGGATATGGTCATTCACGAGCGCACACGCTTCATCTGTTTTTCTTCGCTCGACGAGCTGGAGCAATTTGCGGTGCTCGCGTTGTGAGTCGGCGAAGGCATTCGTCATCTTGAGTTGATAATAGACGTAATAGACATACCGCTCAAGGCTGCGCTGCAACGAAAGGATCGTTGCGAGTTGCCGCGGACGCTCTGCGGCCGCGTAGAGGAGGGTGTGGAACGCCATGTTCAGCTCGGCCCATCGCTCCGGCTGGTGATCGATGCGATCCAGCGCTTGGGCGGCCTTCTGCAGGTCACCAACAGTGAGCTTCGGTATTGCGATGCGCAGCGCACAACATTCCAAGGCCGCGCGCATCTCGGTAAGCTCTTCGAGTTCTGCTGCAGAAAGCGCCGCGACGATCGCGCCGCGGCGCGGCCGGATCTCGACGAGCCGTTCGGCCTGGAGCCTGAGAAAGGCTTCACGAACCGGAACGTGACTCACCCCGAATGATTGGGCGATCTCATCCTGACGCAAGGGCTCACCGGGCGCGAGCCGCCCGCTCACGATGTCACTACGCAGTCGCCCGACGACCAGATCGGGAGTTGACACAGGAAGTTTCATATAGATAATATATTATCTATTAATACAGATTTCAAGCCAGAGGTAGAAGGCCATGAAACCCGGGTTTTTGTTCGTCACCGCGAGCTTTATAGTGCTTATCTCAGTCGAGCCACAGGCCACACATGCCAACGGCGATCCACGAGTTGGAAAGCTCATAAGCCAATCGGGAGCCGCTCTTCACGTCGATGCCCTGCGTTCGATGAAGGTTATCCATGCAAAGGGCAGCGTCGTAGCCACTGGTCTTTCCGGCAGTGGTGATGACTGGAATGAGATGGGCGGCATGCGGGAAGCAGCGCTTTTTTCAACGCCGCCTCTCGGCGGAGGCAACGGATGGGATGGCGATGAGAACTGGAATCTCGACCAGACAGGACTGGTGATCGTGGATGGGAGCGTACTCGGGCGCTCCAGTGCCATCAACCAAGCATACGTTGGTAACTACGACCTCTGGACACCAAGTTACGGCGGCGCAACGATCACATGGGGAGGCTCGAAGAGCCAGGATGGCAAGAGCTACGACGTGCTCACCGTTACGCCGCCTAACTCCAGCGTGCCGATCGACGTCCGGTTCGATAAGGCAACTCACCTGCCGGTCACGGTGGTGCAAACAGCGGGGCCGGTGGTCACGACCATTACCATGGCCGATTTCCACCCGGTACAGGGCCTCATGATTCCCTATCGCGTGGATACGTCGAACATGAATGGCACCACCTCGTTTACGGTGACGAGTGTCGAGGTGGATCCACCCTGCGGCACCTCGCATCTTACGGCTCCAACGTCCTCACCGCATGATTTCTCGATCGCAAACCGCGCGACGCAGGCTTCCGTCCCGATCCAGATCTCGAAGAATCAGGTATGGCTCGACGTCATGCTCAACGGAAAGGGACCGTTCCATTTCGCTTTCGACACCGGCGGAGCGAACGTCATCGATTCGGCAGTCGCTAAGGAGCTTGGCGTGGCCAGCGGTGGATCGGCAGTGGTCACAGGCGTGGGCAGCGCAGGTGTTGCCTCTAGTTTCGCAGTGATCAAGATGCTTCAAGTCGGGGATGCACTGGTCACGAATCAGGTTTTCATCGTACTTCCGATCGCCGAGGGCTACGGCATGTCCGCCGGAATGCCGATGGATGGGGTGATCGGCTACGAGGTGCTATCCCGCTTCTTGACGACCTTCGATTATGGGAATAAGAAGGTCGTGTTTCATATGCCGGGGTCGTATACGCCTCCGCCCGATGCGACCGTCGTACCGATTGCGCTGTTCGGCACACAGCCGCAATTCGCATGCGGCATCGACGATGTGCCAGCGACGTGCACGCTCGATACTGGCGCGAGCAATTCGCTCTCGTTCTACACGCCGTTCCTCGAGGCCCATCCGAGCGTCGTACCGACAAAGGTCACCGAGCCGGGAGTGAATGGATTCGGCGTTGGCGGCCCCACTCATGGGAGGCTCGGCCGCCTGCAGACGCTTTCCTTCGGCGGGCTGACGCTTCACGATCTTGTCGGTGATTACCCGGCACAAGGGGGAGGAGGGTATGACTTACCCTTCTTTGGTGCCAATGTGGGTGGCGGAGTGTGGAAGCGCTTCACGATGACGCTGGACTATCATGGGCGCACCATGACGCTGACGCCGAATGTGGATATCTCGGTGCGCGACCAATGGGATCGCAGCGGTCTCTTCCTCATCAATAAGGGCGGGATCACGGTCATCGATGTGCGCCCCGGTACGCCGGCGGCGACGGCTGGACTGAAAACGGGTGACGTCATCGTGTCGCTCAGCGGCTCATCAAATCCGTCTCTGCTCGAAGTCCGCGGCGCGTTCCTCGCGGCTCCCGGCACAGTGGTGCATCTCGTCATCAAGAGCAATGATGGCAGCACGCACAACGTCGACCTTACGCTCGCCGATTACGTGTAGCAGGGTCAGATGGGGTCATGTAGGGCAGACACTAAAACGCTAGTTATTCGGGGCGAATCCGAAGGGCTGCTATGGGTTAATACAGATTACAAGCTGAGGATACTTCTTTGCCTTCGCCGCGATCGACTGTTCACAGAGTCTTCATCGGAAAAGATGGCCTACGCGCCATCTGGAGCGTTCTGATTTTTGTCGCGATCTTTGCCGCGATCTGCGCCGCGTTGGTTTTGGTCCTCCGACAACTCTCCCCACCCCCGCGAGGAGGAAATGTAGCTATCTCCGAAGTGTCTCTGCAGTCTGTTTACATCAACGAATCCTTGCTCGCCTTCGCGACGTTACTGAGCACGTGGATCATGTCGAAAATTGAGCGACGCGGCCACCGGTACGGGTATGGAGAGACCAGACGCCTGCAAAAGTTTCTCGCCGGCCTGGGCTGGGGAGTGATCCTAATCTCGCTCCTCGTCGTGCTGCTATGGAAGAGCGGCCTGCTCATCATCGAGCGCCAGCTAATTTTCGGCTGGGATGTTCTGTGCTATGGAGTACTCTGGTTTTTCGCCTTCTGCCTGCTCGGTATTTTCGAGGAGTCCATATCTCACGGCTTTCTCTTGTACACGCTGACTCGCGGGCTCACCAGGTTCTACCGGCGAGTATTCCAGACTCGGTACAGTGCGACCCTCGGGTTCTGGACTTCGGCCGCCATTCTTTGTCTCGTTTTCTCCTTTGTCCACAGCGGCAACCCAGGCGAGTCCCCGTTCGGGCTGGTCTCAGTCTTCCTCATCGGAATGTTTGTCTGCCTGAGCATCTGGCGCACCGGCTCGCTCTGGTGTGCGGTTGGGATTCATGCCGCCTGGGACTGGGGTCAGTCCTTCCTTTTTGGCGTAGCTAACAGCGGAACGATGAACCAGCATCGCCTCCTCGCCACGCATCCTCAGGGTCCGGCAATTCTTAGCGGCGGAACTACAGGCCCTGAAGGCAGCATCTTGGTCGTGGGTGTATTGGCGTTGGGCATCGTGATCGTAGTCTTCACGCTGCCTAAGGGCCGCTACCAAGCCGACGCCGAAAACGGGGATCAGAGTCAGAAACCGCCGTTCCAAGTGCCTGCTTCGGATCAACTGTGATGGGAATGTATTTCCGCGCGAAGTAGACTTCCTCTTTGTGCAGCGGACCTATGTCTAGCTTATGTGGCCGCAGCAACGCACCCCACACGAGGGAGGCTTATCTCTTCCTCAGTCTCGATTCATATCGGCGTGACGTTTAGTAATGAAAAACGGGCTTTTAGAAAGTGAACGGGAGGATTTCCAGGCCGCCCGCGAGACTATGTCCGCGAAGGGAGTGTGCTAACTGTGTGCAGAATTCATCCCTGCACGTTGGACTACTTGACAGAACCATCGGCTGACTGTCGGTAAGCCGCCGACTTTTATTTGGCGAGGATTGTTAGATTCGAACTTCACCGAATCCCTTCGTCGCCCGTAAATTCCGGTTGGCCGACAATTCATCCGAAACCGTGCGACCTACGTGTCGGAAGCGGTCGTGCTGGCTGTCCAAGGAGAGCAATGCGTGCTACGGACCGAAGCCGCGGTTCATGTCCCAGAGTGGAAAATGCGGCAGAGTGCCAGCCGGATCGCGCACGAATGCTTCCGTCTGAATTACCAAATCCCGCCTGCGCTGGCGTGCCGCGGCCCCAATGTCGACGCGGCCTAGGGCCGGTGTCTGGGCGCCGGCGCGGGTCGTTCCGGGAGGCGGTTTCAGGCCCTCAGACAGTTCGCCTCTTTTCAGCAGAGTCGTCAGCGATTCCCGAATTTCTTTCGTTGCGGCGCGAAAGCGCCTCTCCCACCTTTCCTCAATCTCGCGCATGCCGCTGTAATACTCTTGCTGCGCCTTGATGCCCGCTTCGGACAAGCGCACGAACTTGCCGCGGCCGCGCGCAGGGTCTCTTTCAACGATGATGTACGGCTTGTGCTGCCAGCCAATGCCTGCGGTCTCGTCCGAACAGCCGGTTCGTTTGGCTATCTCCGTTTCCGGGCTCGGCTCGTCACTGAGAGCGCGGATCGCGTTTGCGCATAGCGAAATTGGCGTTTGGGACTCACGTTCGAAATCGAGCGCGAAGGCGAGCAGAACTCGGGAAAGCAGCACCGGCAGCGGTAGGTTGTCTTCCGCAGCCGATTTCCGGGGCCCGAACTCCGGCAGCTTCAGAATCGCAACGGGCAAACCCTGCGGCAGTTCGAGGTCGATCTGGTGCTCGATTGCTTCCAACGAGCGGCGCAACCTCGTCGCGTCGTCGCCGAAGCGTTTCGACCAGCGGGCGTCGATTTCCGGGATCAGGTCGCGCCAGATTCTGACGGCTGTTTCACCGCTGGCCGTGAGCCGAACCGGCCAATCGGCGCGGATGCCTCGCCCGCTACCGAAGCCGGAGCGCTTTCCGGACTGCAGTGCAACGACGCCCCATCGTTCGAGGCAACCAAGTCCGGCTGTGGCGCCAGCCTCGCCTGTGAGCGCGCGCGAAGCGAGCGTTCGAACCGAAACTGGTCCATCGGCCACAAACTGCAGCACGTTAAGCCAAATGACCAACGAGAGGCGCGCGCTAAGGCTCTGCGTTTGCAACACGCGGCGCTCGAATTCGCAATCGAGCTCCACAGTGTAGGCAACTAGAATTTGCGAGAGAAGGGCCGAAAGCGGCTTGTGCGGCGCCGACATCGTCCCATAGTTTATCGCGGATCGGACCTGCGAAATGGCGAGGAAGTGGCTCAAGCGCAAAGTTGTTTTAACCGGAGAACCGCGTCAAGCGGTGGATTTTCGCGGCGTTCTGCCAGATAACCCCGATCCGTTCAGAGCGAGTGACGGACAATTCAGAAGTTAAGACTCGGCCTGTATTGTGTGCCGTCGGTGTGCCAGATTCTTACTGGCGTCGAGGACATTCTTTGGCTGACTGTCGACGACTGAGAAACCTCCGTTTCCTTGTGATTCCGAATAATCCGTGTGCGACCAGTGGGCCAGAGTCGCACCACGGAATGGTCCTTGTTTCGACGGAGATCCCAGAGTCGGACACTCAGATGGCGTCTCGCCTACCTGTCAGCAAACCAAAACGCATTTCTCCCCGGAACTTGAGCTTGCAAATCGCCCGGATGCATGTCTGCTTCCGGAGAAAGGAGGAATATCTATGTCTCGTAAGGTTGGTCAGATCATCGCACGCGGTGAGCGAAGGTGGCTGGTCCGCGTTTACCTCGGGCGCGATCGCGAAATGCGAAAGCGCACCTACCACAATCGAACAATCTATGGGTCTCTACGACACGCACAGGCGTACCTAACGAAAAGGCTACACGAACGCGACCTGTCGCGCGGTGTAGAGGGCCTACAGGTCACAGTGGACGAATTCTTGGATCACTGGCTGAATACGGCCGTGAAACCTAAAGTCCGAGCAAAAACTTACGGCGACTACGCAGCCATGCTGCGCAGATACATTCGGCCGGCAATCGGTGGAAGAATCTTGGCCTCGCTCTCGCCTCTTGAGATCCAGGCCGCATATCAGGTCATGATCGACCGGAAACTGTCGGCGCGGACGGTTCGATACGCGCATGCTGTCTTGCGGGCTGCAATTAGGCAGGCTATACGTTGGCAATTGCTCCTCAGCGATCCCACGCAGGGAGTCGAACTTCCTCGTGAGCAATGCAGAGAAATGTCGGTGTTGACGACAGAGCAGGCTCGATCGTTTCTCAGGACGGCATCGCATTCCCCACAAGCGTGCCTTTTGCTGTCGCCCTCACTACCGGAATGCGCCCTAGCGAATACCTCGCCCTGTGCTGGCGGGATATCGACTGGGATCTTGGAACCATCAGTGTCGTTCGAACTCTTCACAGGAATGAAGGGCAATGGACCTTTGCGGACACGAAGCGGGCCCGCAGTCGTCGAGTCGTTAAACTGCAAATGTGGGTGCTTGATCTACTCCGGAAATTGAAAGGCCGGGCGGATGAGGCTGGGGCGGCGTGTGACTCAGTATTCGCTGATCTGATCTTTACCACCGCGCGTGGCGAACCGGTCAACGAGGAATACATGGTCAAAAAGCACTTCAAGCCACTCCTGCGAGAAGCTGGTTTGCCGAATATCCGGCTGTATGACCTACGCCACACATCAGCCACTCTTGCGCTCACGGTCGGTATTGCACCCAAAGTGGTGTCCGAGCAACTCGGACACGCGAGTGCAGCCTTCACGCTGGATACATACTCCCATGTGCTTCCGCACATGCAAGAGGAAGCCGCTGCAAAGATGGAAGCAGCCCTAACGAACGGCCTTTCCCTGTAGCCAACTCCCTTTAAATTCCAGAAAACCAACGCGTCGCCGCTCTCCGCCGAGAGCGAAGAAAGGAGGTGTCTTCATGTCCCGCAAACTAGGTCAGATCATCGCAGTTCGTGAGAATTACCTGGATGATTCGCATTCCGATGGGTTGCGATCTTCAGACAAAACAACGCAACTACTACAACCGTACTGTTCATGGCTCTCTGCGGCAGGCGCAGAAGTTTCTAGGAAAGAAGGTCAATGAACTTGTTCGCACAGAGTCAACCACCCGGAACCAACGGTATGAATCATTGAATATATTAGTGATAGCTTCTCGCAGCCGCAGGTCTTCTTCGATCTCCGATTGTCCCGCCCATGCTTTCGAGACGAATGCGGCTAGATCCTTCCAAAATTGTGCTGGTTTGTATTTTCGCTTCAGCAAATAATCAACTCCTCGATAGCCCGCAATGTAACTTACGTAGGCAGCGGCTAGGCGGCGTGCAAGTTCATCATCTGTTTGGACGTTCATGGAATCCTCAAACCTTGGCGCGATGGCAGTCCGATTTTACGTCAAACCATCGGGTAATTATGTGCCTCGGAGCGAACAGGGGAGGTCGCTGTAAAGTAAAAAGGGGCCTTCGACGAGCGGAATCAGGCTTGATAAACTAGAAGTTGTTGTTCCTGCAATCGGAAACGGTTGGCAAGAAAGAAGAATCCCGCCGCCACGGATCTTGGGCGGAAAGGCGGGAGGGCGACGTTTAAGAAGTACGGTTCGGATCACTACAGTAAGCTGTCCAAGAAGCGAAAGAACCGGCGAGGTGGCCGTCCTCCCAAGCCCAAGTAAACCGGCATAAAAGCTCATTGACAAACACCGAGCGCTCGCTGTTTAATCCATTCGATTGGCAATTGCACAATTAAGCCGTTCAGATTCCCGTTAGTAGTTCTGCGAGTGAGATTCCGAGGGTCCGGGCAATTTTGTGAAGGACGGACAATGACACATCGGATTTTCCTAGTTCGACCTTGCTCATATAGGAACGGTTCACGCCGCTTCGATCAGCAAGTTCTTCCTGCGACCACCCACGGTCCGTTCGTAGGTTTCGTATTCGTTTCCCAACCTTAAGGAGCAGTTGTGTCACGTGCGAGATTTGAAAGCAAGCTCATGCCAGCGTCCACCGCCTATAGAATGACCGTCTATAGACATCAACACGTTGGACTCCATCGAACTTGTCGCGAGTCATTCGTAGGTAAGACTGAGTCCGTCACCACAGGGTTCTTTGTAAGTGATTGATCGTAAATCGTTTGCATGTGCAACGACGTGTGCGAAATCGCAGGTGCGTGAAGTGTTGCCAGAATCGAGGCCCCGAAACCGCAAGCTGGCACCTGGGCAGGGAAGTGCCAGGGCTGGAAAACGGCTCCTCGACCACGACTTCCGGACCGGTGGCCCATGAATTCCTCCGTCACAATCCGCCTCCCTGGGTTTGCCGGCCCCACTGAGGACAGCCAAACGGCCGCGGCACAGACAGTCCCGGTCGCAGACCCAGCGATCTCCGACGAAGCGTTAATGTCTCAGATCTGCGACGGGAGCAGGGAAGCGCTGGCTGTTCTTTTTCGTCGCTATGCACGTCTGGTGCGGGGGGTGGCCTATCGAGTTCTACGAGACGCATCCGAGGCAGACGATCTGCTTCAGGACGCATTCCTCCTGATTTATCGACTCTGTAGGACATTTGACAGCTCCAAAGGCCCAGCACGCTTCTGGATCCTCCAAATGGCCTACCGCCGCGCCATCTCCCGCCGCCGTTACTTGACCTCCCGCCACTTCTACACACGGCTCGACCTCGACGACACCGCAAGCGAGCTTGCAGACCCGCGGAGTGATGGCCCGATTGAGGCCTCAATCGACGGAAGGCTCGGGAATGGCGGTCTTCTGCAAGTATTTGGCTCGCTCTCCGAGAACCAGCGCCAGACGCTCCGCCTCTTCTTTATAGAGGGCTATTCCCTTGATGAAATTGCCGCCAAGCTCGGTCAATCCCGAGGGAATGTCAAGCACCACTATTTCCGCGGACTAGAACGGCTGCGACGAGAGTTTTTTGGTGGTAAATTGCCGGTTGAGCGATCAGTATGATACAAGGTCTTGTCCAACCTAGGAGCAGGGGCGTTGTCGCGAACCGAACCCCATGACGAGTTCCTAGAGCTCTGTGCCGTTTCGACCTCTGGCCAGCTGTCTGAGGAAGAGCAGAAGAAGCTACAGGAGCATCTCGCTGTTTGCCAGTCCTGCCGAGAAGCCCTCCGGAAATACGAAGCGGTGGTCGGCCAAGCGATTCCCGCGATTGCAGCCAACGAAGAGCCTGAGAGTGTACAACCTGGCCCGTCCTGGTCGCAGGAACAAGCTGAGAAGGCTTTCTTCAAACGGCTGGCTCAGGCGGAAAAACGAGAGCCCAACAAATTCAGTAGCGCAAGCGATCTTCCGTCCGTCCCCCATCGCCTTCCCCTGTTCTCCAGTGGCATACCGTGGCCTCAGGTGTGGATGCTCTATGCCGCAGGAGTTCTCCTTTTCCTCACCCTAGGCTTCTATGCTTATCGCATTAGAGTCCACCACCCAACCGACGTTGCCCAGCAGCCCCCCCCCCCGCCGCGTGCACAAGACCAAGTCTCTCTTGAAGAACAACTGAGCGATGCGGGCCATGACCGCGAAATCGCAACTGCACAGGTCAAGCAACGCGACAAAACAATCGCGGATCTCAGGCACCAATTGACCCAGCAATCAGCCGAGATCAGTCAGATGAAAACGGCACAGGAGCGACTGGAGAGCGATTTGCACGCCGGCGACGCAAGCCGACAGGACCTAACCCAGCAGCGAGCGGATCTGGCGCAGAAGTTGGACACCGCCGAGAACAATTCCCATGTGCTCGAAGGCAAATTGAATTCGTTGGCGCAACAGTCTGCCCAAGATGCTGCTCGTGCCAAAGCATCAGAGGCCAAAGCCAACGATCTTACTCACCAGCTGCAGGATCGCGAGACAGCCCTTGAGCAGCAAGACCAACTCCTTTTGCACGACCGGGACATCCGGGAGTTGATGGGCGCCCGTGATCTCTACATCGCGGAAGTGTATGACGTCGCCGGCAACGGCGAAACTAAGAAACCCTATGGGCGGGTCTTCTACACGCGGGGAAGATCGCTGATCTTCTACGCCTACGATCTGGACCAGCAGGCCGAGGCAAAGAGGGTGAATACATTTCAGGCCTGGGGCCGACGCGGTCCCGATCGGCAACAGGCCATCAACCTCGGCATTTTCTACGAAGACAATGATGCTAGAAAACGCTGGATTTTGAAGTGTGACGACCCCAAGACATTGGCACAAATTGACGGTGTATTCGTGACGGTGGAACCCAATGGCGGTAGCCACAAGCCCAGTGGTAAGTCTCTCCTTTTCGCCTACCTCAGAATTGACCCAAACCATCCTTAACTCTACTTGTTCGGTCCCCTGACTTTTGATTCGTCCTAAAATGGGGGCAACGTTGGTACCCGCGCAGATTCTCCTGCGAACAATGTCGTGGAGGCTAGAACCCCGTTGCTGGCTGGAGAGCCAAAATTCAGTACGCCACGAAAACCAACGGCGAACAAAAGAGAATCGCCTTTCTGACAGATGATCTCGCCATTCGGTGAAAACGATGTTGTCAGTCGCGTGAACGATGCTGCTTCGCAAGTCGAGAGCTGTTCAAGGACGACATCCTAACATCTGGATTCGTGGCGCGCAGCACGCCGTGAAAGTCAAAGCTGTTCGATCTTACGAATCTGAAGTGTTCTGTGGGCGATGCTATCTTCATCCACGCGCCTGCGGCTCAGACCGCCGATCCGCAGTGCTGCTCCACCGCTTCGAATGTGGAGCGCGCGCAACGACTGCGACTTGAGCTTGCCCCGATCTCATCGCGTTGACCCCAAGGGGCCTAAATCGCCATTCCGGGTCCCAAAGCGATGGCGCTTCTCTGTACGTTTGACGCAGGTCGATGCGCCAGCAAAGAGGGATTCTGACCGAACTCATTCCAGCCGCTCAATACCTTCGGAGGTCAACGGAGCGTCAAGAGTATAGCCTGCCGTTCCAGCGTGCGGTGATTTCGTCGTACGCGGCAGGCCACAACTTCAATATCGTCACGACGTACGTCGATGCTAAGAGTGGACTGGTTCTAAAACATCGAACCGGCCTCTCTCAACTCCTACAAGAGGCAATTTCAGGTGTTCAGCCCTACAAAGCCATCCTTGTCTACGACGTTAGTCGTTGGGGGCGATTTCAGGATTCCGACGAATCGGCGCATTACGAGTTCATTTGTCGTCGTGCCGGTGTGGCCGTCCACTATTGCGCCGAGACGTTCGTGAATGACGGTAGCCTGCCAAGCACGGTAATGAAAGCGATCAAACGCGCCATGGCGGCAGAGTACAGCCGGGAACTTTCGGAGAAGATCACCCTGGCGATGACCCACATGGTTAAAGACGGGCTGTGGGCGGGGGCCATGCCTGGATACGGCCTGCGTAGGATGTTGGTCTCCAACGACAGGTCCCCGAAACAACAGTTGGAGTTCGGGGAAAGAAAAAACCTCCGCACCGACCGTACGGTTCTGGTGCTTGGTCCTCCCGAAGAAATCGCGGTCGTCCGAGAAATCTTCCGCCTGTATGGGCAAGAAAGGAGAAGTTTCCCCTACATTACCCGGAAGCTGAATGATCTCGGAATTCCTCATCATTGCAATAGCCGTTGGACGTATCAAGCCGTCAGGCAGATCATTCTCAACGAGAAGTACACCGGATCGATAGTCTGGGGCCGCTATACGCAAAAACTGAGATCCCGTTCCGTTCCGGTGGCGCGGGAAAAATGGGTTGTCGCGCCGAACGCGTTTCAGCCTATCGTGGATCAGACGATCTTTGAAGCCGCACGAAACGTGTGGAAAAACAAGGCCTCGCAACTCTCCAATGAACAATACCTAGACCGCCTTCGTGCGCTCCTAAAGACGAAGGGAAGGCTGAATGCGCGACTCATCAACCAATCGTCTCTGACGCCCTCATGCTCGGCCTACGAGGGCAGATTTGGCAATTTACTTCGGGCCTACGAACTCATCGGGTATAGGCGAACCGATACACTCAAGCTCAGGAGGTTGTCCAACCAACGCATCACGAGGATGTATCGTTCTCTTTATGGTCAACTGCGGCAGCTTTTCCCCGACGTCAAGACGACACACGAGAGCAATCGCGCGCGCCCGAAGACCCTCCGCTTTTCAACCGGACTGAGCGTGGCTATTGCTGTCTGTCACGCCGAGAAGACATTAAGGGGAGAAAAACGCTGGAGGTTCGAATCGCACCACGCGCGACACACCGGCCTCGTGACGCTGCTCTGCTTTTCCGGGTCTACGAACAGCAATATCTCTCACTATGTCGTAATGCCTAGCGCCTCCCACATTCCCGTGATTTCCCTGCTGAAGGAGCGGGACGAGAGGCTCGCCGGCGGAAAACGGCTGAGGCGCCTGCGTGATTTTCGTCGAATCGCGCACTCGTTGGGCAGGGTCAGTAACGCATGGTATTCAAGGCGATAGAGACATTTAATTCGCACCCGACGGAACTCGAACCACTCTCGACACATCGGCACGATTCGACGACACAAAAGGGAGCGCGGAAAGCCGCAGAGTAGTCCGAAGACGCTGTCGCAAATCAACGGCGTGTTCGTGATCGGGGAGCCAAAACGAAGGCCGCCACCAGACCCATAGGAAGACTTTCCTTCTTGCCTACCTGAGAATTGACCCGAACCATCCCTAGCTCTGGCGTTCTGCCACCTTCTGGTTACCGATTCGTCCTAAAATAAAGCCAACGTGGTACCTGCGCGGATTGTCCTGCGAACAAGTGAGAGAGGGGCTGGAGCCCCGTTGGTCGCCGGAGAGCCTAAATGCGCTTCCCCTATATCGTCCTCCTTTCCGCTTGCGCTTTGATGTTGGCCTTGCCACTTCTTGCGCAATCACCCGACGGGGTTATCAATGGCCTCGTCGTCGATCCTTCTAACAAGGTGATTGCAGGAGCCGACATTCTCGTTATGAACGATGTGACGGGCGTGAAATACTTTGGCAAGACAAATCACGACGGCATTTATATTGTGCCGAATCTGCCGCCAGGACCGTATCGCCTTCAGGTTTCCAAGGTAGGATTCAAGACACTCATCAAGCCCGATATTGTCCTCAACATCGAAGACGCCCTGTCTATCAACTTCACTCTCCCGGTAGGGGCCGTTTTCGAAACCGTGACGGTTGAAGGCGGTGCGTCGATGATCAACACAACGGATGCGTCGGTCAGCACAGTTGTGGATCACAGCTACGTGGAAAACATGCCCCTGAACGGTCGCAGCTTTCAGGACTTGATCCTGCTGACTCCGGGGATAGTGACGCAGAGTCCCCAAAATAGCTTAAGCGTCAGTGGACTTGGCGGCACCGGTGAGTTCAGTGTGAATGGACAACGCGCGGAATCGAACTATTACACCGTGGACGGTGTGAGCGCAAATGTGGGGGCGACCACCGCGCAATTCATGTTTGGCTTGGCAGGTGCCAGCGGTTCTGTTCCTGCGGCGACTGCCTTGGGTACCACGCAGGCCTTGGTCTCCGTAGACGCTCTCCAGGAGTTTCGCGTACAGAGTTCGACGTACTCCGCGGAATATGGACGTAATCCTGGCGGCCAGTTCGCGTTTGAGACGAAATCCGGAACCAACCAATGGCACGGGACTGCCTACGACTATCTGCGGAACGGTTTCTTTGACGCACAAAACTGGTTCAACGATTACTTTGCCTTACCCCAACCCACCCTCCGGCAGAACGATTTTGGGGGCACGCTCGGAGGGCCAGTCTATATCCCGGGAGTCTACAACGGCAAAGATAAGACTTTCCTTTTTTTCTCTTATGAAGGACTGCGACTCGTCGCGCCACAGGCAGCCACGGCGACTGACGTGCCAGACTCGGCCTTGCGAGCAAGTGCGCCCAGAGCCCTGCAGGAGGCGCTGAATGCTTGGCCGGTGCAGAGCGCTAACGGAATCGATGATACAGCTAACGGCATCGCCCAATTCATCGGAACGTGGTCCAATCCAAGCTCGATCGGTTCCACTAGTATTCGCTTGGATCACGCTGTTAGCGACAAGCTAAGGCTCTTCTTCCGATTTAGTGACACAAGCTCCAGTTCAGCTTCTCGTGGAAGCGTTGTACCCTCTCCGACAACGAACACAACATATTCATATACCCTGCGAACATATACAGCCGGCGCTAGCTCTACTCTTACCAATCGACTCAACAACGATTTCCGTCTGAATTACAGTTCGAACGGCGTGACTAACGTTACTACCATAGATGCTTTTGGCGGCGGCACGCCCGTGGATTTGCTAAAGGTAGCTGGTCTAGGCGCTGGCTCGCAAGCGGGAATAACATTGCTTATTGGTGGACACTTTCTGCAACTCCTCCAGCAGGAGCAGGTCGCCGCTCAACAACAATGGAATCTCGTGGACACGTTGAATTTGTCTTTAGGCCGTCACGCGTTCAAGTTTGGAGTCGACTATCGGCGGCTTTCTCCATCCGGAGGATTTGCGAGTCCACAAGTTGTATACTTGTATTTGAGCAAGAGCGCGGTTGACTCGAACGTTGCGCTCGGAATACCTCAAGCCTATCTCCCGATTTACCCGCTGTACACAAACTTCTCTGCATTTGCCCAGGATGAATGGAGAGTGTCCCAGCGTTTGCACCTTTCTGTGGGGCTGCGTTGGGATGTGAACCCTCCCCCTAGCGTTACACAAGGCCTGATGCCGTATACGATTCAGGGGAGCGGCCCTGGTACCTGGGCTGCAGCGCCACAGGGCACTCCGCTTTGGCACACCACGTGGTACAACTTCTCGCCACGATTGGGTGCTGCGTACATACTTCGTGATGCTCCGGGCCGGGAAACGGTTGTGCGGGGCGGTAGTGGCGTTTTCTTCGATACCGGTCAGCAGAATGGATCGGTCGGCTATGCGGGGGGATTGGGGTTTGGTGCGGGTGTGACGACATCTCTATCGTTTCCAGGGAATCCATCAGCGTTGATTCCTCCTATCGTGAATCCGCCTGTTCCTCCATATCTCCTCACGCCGTATGGCTTTGCATCGCATCTGCAACTCCCTTATACGGTTCAGTGGAACGCCAGCATTGAACAGGCACTAGGGAAGTCGCAGACCCTCGCCGTCTCCTACGTCGGTTCGCATGCGGCTCGATTGCTCAAAGAGAATCAGATTTCTACCCCAACCAACCCAAACTCAAGTCAGTTTCTCTTTATTGAGAACGGTTCGACATCGGACTATGACTCGTTGCAGATTCAGTTTCGACGGAGACTAAGCCGAGGTTTGACGGGCTTGGCTTCCTACACTTGGTCTCATTGCATTGACTATGGTTCTGTGAATTACAGCTTGGGCTACCAGCGGGGGAATTGCGACTTCGATGTGCGACATAATTTGTCCGCTGCCCTCTCATATGACCTACCGAATGCGGCACAGAGTTCGCTCGCGAAGAGCTTCCTAGGCCGTTGGGGACTCGATGACCGTTTTACGGCACGAACAGCCTTTCCAGTAACCTTATTAGGAAACTTTCTCCTGCAACCGAATGGGCAATTTTATTATGGTGGACTAAACCTCGTTCCGGGTCAGCCGGTCTACCTCTACGGCGCGAATTGCGATTCGGTTCTTCAGACGCTTGGCGACCTTAAGCCTGGCCAAGGATGTCCAGCCGGCAGGGCGATTAACCCTCAAGCTTTTGCCAATGTAAGTTCTGGCCAGGGTAATGCTCCGCGCAACTTCGTAAGGGCGTTTGGCGCCTGGCAAATGGACTTGGCAATTCGGCGGGACTTCCCGATTCATGAGGGGCTGAAGTTGCAATTCCGGGCGGAAGCATTCAATATTTTCAATCATCCGAATTTTGGACTCATCAATGCGAATTTTGGCCAGACGACTTTTGGGCAGACGACTGCCACACTGGCGCAATCACTGGGGATCCTGAGTCCACTCTACCAACAGGGTGGCCCGCGCTCGATGCAGTTCGCCCTAAAGCTAATATTTTGAGTTTTCTACGAGCGAAAGACTGGGCGAAGCACCGGTTTTTGCTTCACGGATGTGCCGAACCCGTACTCTTAACTCCTGCTTCGCCCGCCTGTTCATGTCGTTGTTAGAGTCGTCACGCAAGGAGGCATGTGTTCAGCAATCGACGGGCTAGTACTTGGATGGTGTCAATTCTGGCTTTGACTTCGTCCCTTACATGGTTCGTCACGTGCTGCCTCGCGCAGCAAGCGAGAGAGCACTTTACCGTTGCTGACGAGATAGGTTTGACAAGCTTTGGAGGTCCATTTGGCCACCAGGAATCGGCGGAAGTGCTTTTTTCGCCGGACGGGAACTACTTCGCGGTTGATACGTCGCGTGGGCGGTTGGACCTGAATCGTCCCGAGGACTCTCTACGGTTTTACCGCAGCCAGGACATCGAAGACTTCTTAAAGGGTTCCGATGCGTCCCAGCCGCCAGTCCCACTATGGGTCCTCGCTCTCTCCACGGACAAGGAAGGTCCGATCATCCACGATTGGTGCTGGTTATCTGACTCGAGCGGGGTGGCTTTTCTGGAGCGTATGGCTGGTGGGAATCAGAGCCTCGTTCTTGCCGATCTTCGTAAGAAGACGGTCGAACCCTTGACTTCGGAAAAAGAATTGGTCAGGGCATTTGTTATACGTGATCGGCGACACTACGTCTATAGCGTAGATGACCCGATCGAGGCACAGAAGAGGCAGGCTGAACACGGAGTCCCGGCGATTGTTGGTACCGGGCGTGACATCTATGAATTGATCTTCCCGGAGAGTCCAGTGACGGTCCGACTGTCTTCGCGTTACAGGGCTCTCCGGGCGGTTGTCGGCGGCAAGCGGTTAGAGGTTGCGCATAACGGCTGGTTCAGGTACTGGAATCCTCAGCCACTGGCGATGTCCCCCGACGGCCGTTACTTGGTCACGACATTGCCGGTTCCCGAGGTTCCAGTGGCATGGGAGACCCTATTCCCGCCACCGTCTGCCGCGCCATCCTCTTTCCCCCGGGTCCGTGCTCGTTACCAGGACGCGCAATCGGATGACCGCACCATATACCAGTACGTTCTGATCGGTTTAGAAACGGGCTCAATACACGCGTTGACCGATGCACCGACCGGCGAAGCTGCTGGGTGGTCGGCGCTTGGCAGTCCCAGTTGGTCAAACGACGGACAGGCGATCCTGTTGCCAGGTACTTTCCTTCATTCCAAGGACCGGGCGCCGTCACGGCCGTGTGTTGCCGTTCTGGATATACCGTCCGACACCAGCATCTGTGTAGAGGAATTAAAAGCTAAAACTGGAAGTGGCTTCGAAGAGGGTTACCATCTCGTGAGGGATGCTCGGTTTGTCGATGGAGATAAGCACCGGGTGAGGGTAAAGTTCTGGAATCCAGACTACTCGACTGGAAGCATCGAATATCGAACGGCGGCAGACGGTACTTGGCAGGTCTCCGAGCAGATCGAGGCGGCACCCGAAGCCGGGCAGAATGGACTTGAAGTTGTCGTGAAGCAGGGGCTCAGCGAACCTCCGGTGCTGATTGCTACAAACAAAAACGTATCGCGAGTGATCTGGGACCCCAATCCGCAGCTCAAAGACGTCGAACTGGGGCGGGCGAGCGTTTATACTTGGAAAGACAAGGAAGGGCGGGAGTGGAGAGGTGGGCTGTATAAGCCGAGTAACTACAAGGCGGGACAGCGCTATCCGCTAGTGATTCAGACGCACGGTTTCTCGGAGTCATACTTTGCGCCTTCGGGTATATACCCGACAGCATTCGCGGCCAGAGCGCTCGCTGCCGCGGGAATCGTCGTGCTGCAAGTCCAAGACGTTACAGTCTGTTTGAGGGCAACAATTGATGAGGGTTCGTGTGCTGTCTATGGCTACGAAGCAGCTGCAAACCGACTGGTGTCGGAAGGATTAATTGATCCGGAGAGGATCGGCATCATCGGCTTCAGCCGCACCTGTTTCTACGTGATGGAGATGCTGACCAGGAGTTCACTGCACATGAGAGCTGCGTCCATCACTGACGGCACTATGGGAAATTACTTTCAATACTTGGTGTGGGCGGGATTCGAGGGAAGTCCTCAAGAATTTGGTGCGATGATCGGGGCGGAGCCCTTCGGTGAAGGCCTGCAGCAATGGCTAAAACGATCCCCAGGCTTCAACCTCGATAAGGTGAAGGCGCCATTGTTAGTCGTTGGAGAGGGTCCACTGAGTTTGCTCTTGATGTGGGAGCCGTATGCGGGACTTCACCATTTGCAAAAACCAGTGGATTTGGTGATGTTCAATACGGACGAGCACGTTCTGACCAATCCAGCCGTACGCATGGCGTCGCAGGGCGGATCGGTGGACTGGTTTCGTTTCTGGCTGCAGGATTATGAGGATCCCAACCCAGCAAAGGCCGAGCAGTACAAGCGCTGGCACGATTTGCGGAGACGAGAGGAAGTTAACGAGCAGAACTGACGAGTTTCCAACTTTTGCTAGAATACGCTAGTTCTCGAATTCGAAGTTTGGCAAACGGTAGAATCGCGCACAGCCTCCTGGCTGTGAAACGATGCAGCAAGGGACATCTGCTGGCACTGAGTTGCCGGAGCGCCCGAAATAGCGAACGCTCCGGCGGATGCTTACTTACTCCCAGTCTTCATAGGCCGAAACAGCGTCGACGTGATCAGGTTCGCTGTCTCCCGCTGTTGTGATCTTCGACGCGGGATTCTGAATGGCATTGATCGCAGGCGTCAATGCAGTCAGCTTTGGAGTTTCGTATTTCATGGTGCTCACCTCCTTCCTGTAATGAATTCAAGTACACAGTTAGCTAACTGAACTTTTTCGTTGAGCGGGCGCTTCGACCTTCTCGTCCTGAGGAGACGGGGTGTAGTCTCGGCTCTTTGTTGACATCGAATTCGTCAGCACTCCTTGGATCGCGAGGTGGCGCAGCCAAAACTCCAACGTCATTGTGCGCATTAGGGCGTCGCTAGGAGCTTCCTGATTGTGACGGGTTCTCCGCAGCGCTACCCAAAATCGATCTGGATCGATAATCCCTATGGCACTGCTGACCATGTGCGACCCCATCTCCAACGAACTGGACCATACCGTCAAGTTGTTCTTGTTTGCCTCTCGTGGGACAAAGGCTTTTCGCCTTCGGTTCAGAAGTTCGTCGGGTACGATACTGACAAGGGAGCGCTTCATCAGGAAACGGCGCTTGCCCACGCCGACGATCTGTTCTGGAGGGATGGCATACAGGAACTCCAGTAGATCCCGGTCGAGATACGGATAGCGCGTATCACGGGGCAGTTCTAGTCGGAAGCCACACCGCGCCAGGCACCTTCGATTGGCATTCAATTTATTTATGTTGTCGTGAAAGCTTGGCAGAGGACCTAGCAGCTTAACTCGGGATGGATAACTGCAAAGAGCGGCGAGATTCCGACGAACGAAGCCAGGACTGAGCCAACGAGCTGTCGTGGGTACTTCCAGGCGAGGCAAGAATCCTCGAACGGCTTCCCACAGTAAGAGGCGCTGAGGCTTTCTCATCTTCGCGGCCCAGGCCTTCAGTTGATGAGCGAGTCTAAAGAATTGCGCAGTTACCAGTAGATTTTGGAATTCTGGCGTTGGTGTGGGCACCCACCCCCCTGTGGCCTCATCCCCTCCGATTCCAGAAAGTGTGACACGATGTCCCCGGGACATCATGTACTCCGCATACTGCTTGAACTGTTCGGAGAGCTCTCTATAGGGAGACGGTGTGGCCGCAAAGCGATCGTCTTCAAACCCAGAAGTGAAAAATCTTTTCGTGCCAATCTCTTTTTGTCTTATCGCACCGATGTCGATGTGGCAGCCGGTACGGCCACGCTTTTCTTCGACTTTCGTAAAATAGGGACGTTCGTCCAAGCCGGGATCGGAGTCGTCGTACCATGAAACCGTGTCGAGGCGCGGGGTTTCAGCAGCGCCGGAGGCGATGATGGTGTCAGCCATGCAAACGATGGAGGAGGAATCCATCCCGCCACTGAGCTCGGCGAGGATGGGACGATCAGAGCGTAGCCTGCGCTGCACGGCTGTAGCGAGCGCGCTGCGAAATTGCTCTTCGTATTCGCCATCAGTCCGATAGCGGATTCTTTTGCTGGGATCGAATTCCCAATATTTGCTGACGGTGTGCTTTCCGGGTCGGAGGAGCACGGAAGAGGACGAGGGGACGGCTTGAATCCCGACATAGGGTGTCAGATTCGTAGCGGGAAAGTTCGACGAGAGCCAGCCAGCGATGTACTCTTCGCAGATTTCAAAAGTTCTGCCAGCAAACAGAACCAGCGGATCGAGAATCGTGCTCCAAGTTACATGGTCTTTCTCGAACGAGTAGTAAAGATGCTTCGTGCCAATCGGATCCTTAGCTAGCACAACCAAGCGCTCGCGCGGATTCCAGATCGATAACGCCCAATCCCCGATAAGTTTGGCAAAGCAGCTGGCACCCCATTTTTCGTAAGCCGCTGCGACGATGGCTACGTCCGTCGAGGCGATGGTCAAGAAATCACGCAGCTCGCTGATAATCTCTGAGCGATTGTCCAAACGACCGTCCCAAGTGATGACAGCTCCGGTAGGAGAAATATGTGGCTGCGTCTCGCGACGGGATTCCTTCGTGGTGTGGAAGGCACGGTATAGAATCCATATGCCACCATTCGAATACGATTCGTCGCTGTCGGGGCCGTAAGGAGCGAGCGCGGCGGAGACTTTCTCGATATAGTCCGGGGAAGGGGGTTGACCCGCGAAATGCCATCTTCCAAATTGGACACTCATGATTTGCTCCCTCGAGTCACGTGCGATCTCGATATGCCCTTCGAGACTGTTCTTGTTTCGCTCCGTTTGGGACTAACTTTGGATGGACGCTTGCCATCTCAGCTTGTGCTTCACGGTTGTGTCTAGGCTTACGATTCGCGAGGCGTGAAGATCCCTCAGCCAACCGTCGAGGGAGAGTGTACGCATCAGTTTGATCATCGGGACTTCCTCGCCGCGCCGAACCTTCTGCAAGGCTTCAGAGACAAGCTCCGGGTCCAAGATTCCGAGCGAACTGCTGAACATGTTCTGAGTCATCTCCGCGAAATGAATCCAGTTGTTTGAGATGGCTACCATCGGTGACCGGACAACAAGTGCTTTCGTCTTCCTGTTCAGGATCTCGTCCGGCACAATACCGACGAGTGCGCGGCGCATGAGGGAACGGCGTTGAGTCGGACGCACCAGTTGTTCCCGCGGGATCGCGAAGGCAAATTCCAGCAAGCTGCGATCCAAATAGGGGTAGCGTTTTTCGAAGGGCGGTTCGTATGGTAGAGCTTTGCACGCCAGTTGCCTTCTCAAGGCGTCTAGCGTGCTCACATTTTCCTGGAAGCTGGGCATTGGACCGAATAGCTTCGTCCTGGAGGGGTAGCCGGTCAGCGCGGCCCAATGGCGCTTCACAAACCTGGACTGCAGCCATGGGGCCGGGCGCATGTATTTCGGGACGCCGACGACGGCAGGAGGGAAGAATCCGAGGGCGGTCTCCCAGAACAGATAGAACCAAGGTTTTCTCTTTTCCAACGCCCAGACTTTCAGCTGATGAGTGAGGGCGCCGAATTGCGCTCTTGCGAGAAGATTCTCAAGCTCGGGCACAGGTGTTGGCACACCGCCCATGACTTCGTCGCCACCAATGCCGGAAAGCACCACACGATTTCCTTGCGCGGCTAGGCATGCCCTCAATTGCACTGAAGTGCGGCCATCGTAGCCGGCAGTTGGCACAAAATAGACGCGAGAAGGTTCGGGCTCTAATTTGGGCACCGGGATTCTTTCCGGATCTTGCGCACCGACGTTGATGTGCCAGCCGGAGCGGCCGCGCTTTTCTTCAACTCTCGTGAAATAGGGGCGCTCGTTCCAGTTGGGTTCGGAGTCGTCATAGTAGGAGATAGTATCGAGACGCGGGGTGTCGGCGGTGCCGCGGGCGACAATGGTATCTGCCATGCAAACGATGGCGGAGGAGTCCCTGCCACCGCTGAGCTCGGAAAGAACGGGTCTATCAGAACGAAGTTTGCGCTGGACGGCTGTGGCGAAGACGGTTCGGAAGTGTTCCTCGTATTCGGCATCGGTGCGGTAGCGGATTTTCTTCTCCGGATCGAAATCCCAATACTTCCTTACGGTGCAGCTTCCAGGTCGGAGAAGCACGAACGAGGATGGTGGCACAGAGTGAATGCCGACACACGGGGTTAAATCCGCGGCCGGAAACATGGAGAACCAACCGGCGATGTACTCTTCGTTGAGTTCGAAGGTTTTGCCAGCAAACCGGACGAGAGGATCAAGAATGGTGCTCCAAGTGACCTGATTGTTGTCGAAAGAGTAGTAAAGATGGTGCGTGCCGACGGGGTCTTTGGCGAGCAATACGAAGCGCTCGAGAGGATTCCAGATGGACAGCGCCCAATCCCCGATGAGTTTAACAAAGCAGCTATGACCCCACTTTTCGTAAGCCGCTGCGACGATGGCCAAGTCCGTGGAATTATTGGTCACGGAATCGCTCAGTTCGCCGATGAGCTCAGCTCGATTATCCAAGCGACCGTCCCAAGTCATCACGGCTCCGGAACGAGAAGTATGTGGCTGCGTCTCGTGGCGTGATTCCTTGGTGGTGTGGAAGGCGCGGTACAGCATCCGTATGCCTCCATTCGAATATGATTCGTCGCTGTCGGGGCCGTAGGCCGCGAGCGCCGCGCTGACTTTCTCGACATAGTCCGGTGCCGGCGGCTGGCCTTCGAAATTCCATCTTCCGAATTGGACGCTCATATTGGCCTTTGCCCTGGGTCTTCAGCCTGCCGTTTATTAACATCGATCCAAGACTGCATATATTTCCGGCACGTACGTTTTGTCGTTGACCACGCGGCCATCCACCTCGACCCAGGCATGCGCCTTGAATGGCAGCCGTTGTGCCCCAATTACCATTTGGGCGAATATCCCGTGGCTCTTGAGGAGGCAACTCGTCGCCGCCGAGCGCTGCAAACAAAGCGCTTCTTTCCAGTACCAGATACAAGCCATGTCGACCGCCGAACAAATGCGTTCCACTGCATCGGGAGGAGGCGTCGTCTTTTCGACCGGATAGTTGCGAACTTTGTCGTAGAGCGCCGCGAAATTACCTCGTGCCAAGTAGAGATCGAAGTAAATCAGCTTCAAGTACGCTCTCAGGACGAGAAACAACATGGTGCACACCTCATTCACACTGTTCAGCTGGTTCCAGCTCAGACCGCCGCAACCGGTTCGTGCTCTTCGACGATGTGACACTTCTTCAAGTGCTGGAGAAAATCCCGCACATCCTTCGCGGCAAGGTCCCGGCTGACGCCGAACTCGCGGCTAATCTGATCGATGATCGCTGATTCAGCGGACCCACTTTTGAGAAGTTCGAGGATTCGTGACCCAACGAAATTAAGGTTGAACATCTGACCTTGCCGGACATCCAGAACGATGGCGCCGTCCTGGTTGTGCGTGCTGCGCACTGTCTCGGAAATCCTGTACATCGGAAGCCCCGCTTACTTGGGTTGGCGATTGGGATGTCTTGAGTGCACTCTGCCACTCTCGCTCTGTTGAAAGCGAGCAAAAGGTGAAAACTTTCGGTAAAGCAACCTAGTTGGGTGCATCTTGCGATAGGTCAATAACATGTCTCTTCGATTTCCCTCGTCGGAGAGGTCAATGTGTCCGCTCTTGGGTCCTAATTGCGGCCGTTCGAACGCTTCACGACATATTTCTAAAAGCCCTGAAGGGAGAGTCGGGTTGATTCGCATCGCTTGCCTGGCTGGTTCATCTAATCGACCATGAGTAATGCGTTAGCGGTGTCGGTACTGGATCTTGTCGGCATGCGAACAGGGGAGTCCGCGGGCAGCGCAATCGCCCGGTCGGTGGACCTGGCGCAGCATGTGGAGCGGTTAGGATACAAGCGCTACTGGCTGGCGGAACACCACTCAATTTCTGGGCTCGCTTGCTCGGCCACGCCGGTGCTGATTGGCCATGTGGCGGCAGCGACGAAAACCATTCGTGTGGGCAGCGGTGGAGTGATGCTGCCGAACCATGCGCCGCTGGTGGTGGCGGAGCAGTTTGGGACGCTGGAAGCGCTGTATCCGGGGCGAATTGATTTGGGGCTCGGACGCGCTCCAGGCGGCGACTTTCAGACGATGCGAGCGCTGCGCAGGGATCTGGGGCAGAACGGGGAGGACTTTCCGGCACTGCTCCAAGAACTGCGCAACTATCTCGGGCCGGAGAAGCCGGGACAGATCGTGAAAGCGATTCCCGGACAGGGGAGCAACGTACCAATTACGTTGTTGGGGTCGAGCGGCTTCAGCGCACAGCTGGCTGCGACGCTGGGATTGCCATTTGCTTTCGCAGCGCACTTCGCTCCCGAGTATTTATACGCCGCGGCGCAACTGTACCGCGACCACTTCAGGCCCAGTGAGGTACTGCGAAAGCCATATTTGATGGTTGCAGTGCAGGTGATTGCGGCGGAGACAGATGCGGCCGCTCGGCGGTTATTTACGACACCGCAACAGCGGTTTTTGCGGCTGATCCGTAACCACCCGGTGGAGTTGCTCCCGCCAGTGGACTCTATGGAACCTCTATGGCAGGACGGGGAGCGCGCGGCGGTCGAGAACAGGCTGCGGGCAGCGATTGTGGGATCGGATGCAACGGTGAAGGCGGGGCTGGAGAATTTGGTGGCCGACACAGGTGCTGACGAGGTGATCGTGGTGACTGATACCTATGAGCATGCGGACCGGCTGCAGTCGTATCAGCGCGTTGGCGGCATTGCCCCCATGATCGAAGTGAAGCCGATCGTGGCTGTGGGAGTCTGACGATGGTTTCCCGCGTGGCTGAATCGACTCGATCCAACTGTTCGTGCATATTCCTGAGGATTCCCAGTCAGGTGGAATGGTGGGAAATAGTTGGCGGGCAGTAGGTAGCCTGCGAAAGCAAGAACGAGTCCGGGCCGCCGTCGCGAATGATTCGACCGCTCGAAAGACTAAGAACCCTTGTGAATGTCGCCAACGTCGTAAGTCGATGGGAGACGACAATGAGCGTGGATGCACTGAGGTTGCGCCGAATGTTGTGGAGAACGAGCTCCTCCGCACCGGGATCAAGACAACAGGTTGCCTCGTCGAGGATCAGGACCCGAGGTTGTTGCAGCAGTGCTCTTGCAATGGCAATCCGTTGACGTTCGCCTCCGGAAAGTTGGCAGCCGCCGGGCCCGATTCGTTGCCTGAGACCATCGGGTAGCGTCGCGACAAAAGATGAAAGTGCGACGCTTCGAATGACTTCCCGCAATTCCAGGTCGGTCGCTGCCGGCTGTACAAAGCGAAGGTTGGAGATAAGCGTTCCGTCAAACAGAACCGGGTCACGCGGCAAGTAGCAGACGTGCCGGCGCAGACTCTCCAGTTGAATGTTCCGGATGTCTTCGCCTCCGACCCGTACCGATCCTCGAACTGGGTCATAGAGCCGCGCTATCAGTCTTGCCAGTGTGCTCTTGCCAGATCCATTCTCGCCGGCCATGGCGACGTGTTCCCCCGCCAGGATTCGAAGAGCAGGAATGTGAAGCATGTCCTTCTGTCTCTGATAGCCAAACTCAACCGCATCGAATTCGATCTGGGGCCGATAATGCTTCGAAAGGTGGACGGCACTGGGGGCATTTGCCACGCTCGGGCGCAAAGCGAGAGCGGACTGCACTTGTCGGATACTGGCGAAGGTTTTCTGAGCTCTCGCGTAGAGGTCAGCGGCGCCGCTGAGAGGTTCAAACAGTTGCGTGACGAACCCGTAGAATGCTACCAAACTGCCAAGGCTCAGCCTTCCTGCGAGCACGCTCTCGCCGCCGTAGCCAATGACGGCGCACATGGCCAGAACAACCGCCAGGGAACTGCATACCGTAAACCGAACACCAGTTGTGAATAGCTTCTGCTGCGATCGGACCGAACGTGCCAGGAACCGGAAGGCGCGCCGTTCCTGGCGCTTTTCTTGTCCCAATAGTTGTATGGGGATCACCGACGAGATGTGTTCCTCCAGAAAACCATTCCATGCGAGTCGATCGCTCTGCACTGTGTTGGCATTAGCTGCAAGACGGCTCCGGAAGTGTTGACGCGTGATCAGAAAGACTGGAACAAGCGGAACAACAGCCAGCGTCAACGCTGGACTAATGATGAACATAGTCACCAGCGTGAAGCTGGCCGTAAGGAGCATGCGGAGGATCGCGGGCAAGAGGTCGGACCCGAAATAGGAGACTTCTTCAATCGGCTCTTTGAGCGGATACATCACGCTACCTACGGGGGTGTTTTCGTAGTAGTCGGCTGAGAGCGTGTCGAGATGCCTCAGCAGGCTCATTCGTAATGTGAGGCCCATTTTTTGGGACGCGGTCAACATCAAAAAGTTGCCCAAGCTGGTGAGCGCCATCCTGCCCTGATAGCCCAGGAAGATCAGTCCGACCGCCAGCAGAAGCAGTCCCATCTTTTTCTGTGGAATGATCTGATCGATCAGCCATCTGAGCACGAGAGGCGTGAGAAGTGCCAGAAGACTCCCGGCCGTGATGCACAGGAAACTCGCGACGTGCCAGTGCAGAAGTGGCCGGATCTGCATAGACAGCCAGCGGAGTTCGCTCGGAAGCCAAGACGACCAGCGGCTCCGCTTGTGCGAGAGACAGGACAACCACTCCACCTTAGCGCGAGAGTATGCAGCCGGGCTCCTGTCTGTCCAGAAAATGAGTCAGGTGTTCGCCGTTCGATCAATTCGGTAGATTTCTCAACAATTAGTGGGATCTACAAGCAGATCGACTTCTCGATTTGTCCGGAAACTCGACAGCTCACACGACTTTTCTTGCGATCATGACGACTTGCCCGACTACTTCGACATCGCGATGGTAACGGAGCTGCTCTGGACGATGGAACTGCTGGGAGTAGGGATGGACAACCAGGGTGCCGTTCTCAAGACCGCAGCAAGCGCACAGATATGCGCCGTCACGCTTGAGAAGGACATACAGTGGTTGTTGCCACAACGGTTTTGAAGTGAAGTAAAAGGGCCTCTTCCTGCGCCGGTTCACGAG